>JGI26062J44793_1000040_pt1 | contig 18835 bp, 14 predicted proteins | sample MarorgKNORR_S2LV_3_FD_44793 | JGI IMG/M metagenome (IMG submission 44793)
AGCTGCTGTACCAGTTAGAAATACTTCATCAGCAATAAGTAATTCTGTTTTATCAACAGGTCTTTCAATAACATTTATACCAAACGATTTCGCTAATTCAATAACACTAGCTCTAGTAATTCCTTCTAGGATGTCTTGATCAACTCCTGGGGTAATCAGTTCACCATTTCTTACTATAAATAAGTTCATTCCACTAGCTTCACTTACTTTACCACTAGAATTTAACAGCAATGCTTCGTCAAATCCTGATAAACTAGCCTCTGTTTTGGCTAATGAACTGTAATGTAAGCGCCGCTTATCTTACCTCTTAAAGGTAGAGATCTATCTTCTTGTCTTGTCCAACTACTCATCCTACAAGACACACCATCGGGAGATAAATAGTCTCCTAGTTCAATACAATAAATGAAGAAATCAGTTTCTATATTATGTAATCTTGGAGCGATACCTAAATCACTTGTATAAACAAAAGGCCTTATATAGATCGGTTTTGTAGGTTTATTTTTTTTTAATATTGTTTTTAGTGCATTAAATATATATTCTTCAGATATTTCTGTTAAAAGCAATCTTGCACTTTGAGATAACCTTTTTATGTGTTTATCTGTTCTAAATAAAAGAAATTCATCCTTATTAGATGGATTTGGAATAGCTCTCATTCCTCCAAAGGCTGCTGTTCCATAATGAAGTGCATGAGTTGCTATTGACACTTTTGCATCTTTAAAGGGTATACACTTACCTTCAAACCAGGCATATGGAAGAAATTCTTGCATATTTTATTTTAGAAATGAGTTAAAATTGTTCTAACTTACTTAAGTATTCTAAACCTAATTGTTATATATAAATGCATAGGATATTAAATATTGCTGGAAATGAAAATAATAACGTTGATTTAATTGAACATCCTAAAGCTGATTTTATATTTATCACAAGCGTAAAAGCTGATATTAATATAATTTCTGATTTAATTGAAGATAAAGAATTTCTTTTATTCCAGGATAATTTTAGAGCATTAGAAATTTCAAACCTAAATACATTCGCACAAATAGATAATTATTTTTTAAAAACAATAAATTATGCAAAAATAGTTGTTTTAAGATTGTTTGGTGATAAAGGTACATGGAGTTATGGACTTGAACAATTAATAAAATGGAAAGAAGTAAATCTTAATAAGACTCTTTTAATTCTTTCTGGAACTGATGAAGAGGATTTATCACTAAATGAATTAAGTAGCGTAGATTTAGATACTTCATTAAAAATTAGTAAACTTCTTAAGTCAGGAGGAAAGGAGAATTATCGAAGATTTCTTCATTGTTTAAGTTATCTATCATCTAATGAAACTAATATTCCACAAAAATATATCTCTAACGTCAGCTATCCAGATCCTTATCAATATGATTGGAAAAATGAAAAAGGATTAAAGGTTGGAATAATTTCTTATAAATCATTGTTTTTAGCTAATGAAATTGAATTATCAAATGAATTAATATCTCAACTAAGGTGTAATGGTTTGTCACCTAAAACAGTATTTATTTCAACTTTAAAAAATTATGATGTTCAGAAGAAATTGATTAATCTTTTTAAAAAAGAAGATATAAGACTACTAATAACAACTACCTCTTTTTCTTCCTCGCTTAATAGTTCTAATGAAAATATAGATAATAATTTGAATATCTTTAAATCACTTAATCTTCCAATCCTTCAAATACTCTCTTCTAATAAATCCAGAAATAATTGGTTGCACTCATCAACTGGAATGAATCCAACAGATTTATTAATGCAAATAATTATTCCAGAATTTGATGGACGAATTACAACAAAACCTTGTGCTTTTAAAGAGGTTATTTCTGTAAATAGAACCTTATGTAGCAAAATTACAAGTTACAAAGTTGATTTTGGAAATATTAAATGGATAACAAAACTTACAAGTAATTATCTAAGACTAANNAATTTAAATAATTTTGATAAAAAGATATCATTAGTAATTGCAAATTATCCTGTAAAAAATGGAAGAATTGGAAATGGAGTCGGTTTAAATACTCCGCAGTCTGTCCTTAATATTCTTTATTGGTTAAAAGATGAAGGTTATGATCTTGGTTCTGGAGAATTACCTAAAAATTCATCAGAACTAATTTCGTTACTTATAAAAACTAGAACAAATGATATTGAATCTCAAAATAATAAACCTCTTGATTTTTTATCATTAAATGAATACTTAGAATTTTGGAACAAACTATCCCTTAAACCTAAAAATCTTATCGTTGATAGATGGGGTATTCCATCTAATTCTCAAGATTTAGAAAAACAAGGTTTTTCGATTAATGGTCTTTTATTTGGAAAAATATGTTTACTAATTCAACCTCAAAGAGGTTACGATATTGAATCTAATAAAGATATACATTCTCCAGATCTACCACCACCCCATAGATATCTAGCCCAATATTATTGGATTGAAAGTAAATTTGATTCGAATGCTATTTGTCATATAGGTAAACATGGCACTATTGAATGGTTACCAGGAAAATCTATAGGACTTAGTGATGAATGCTTCCCGAGTATTATTTGTCCACCAATTCCAAATATATATCCATTTATTGTTAATGACCCAGGAGAAGGATCGCAAGCAAAAAGGCGAACTCATGCAACAATAATTGATCATCTAACACCTCCTTTAGATAGATCTGATTTGTATGGAAAACTCTCGATTTTAGAACAATGTTTAGACGAATACTATGAGGCTAAGTTATTAAATTCTAAGCGAATAAACATTATTGAAAAATCAATATTAGAAATTATTAAAAACGATTTTAAAGATATTATATTTTTTGACGAATCAAATAAAATTGAAAAAATTGACTCATATCTATGTGAACTAAAAGAATCACAAATAAGAACTGGTCTTCACATTTTTGGAAGTAGACAAAAATTTATAAATGAAATTAATTTAATCATAAGTATTGCAAGAGTTCCAACTTCAAAACGTAGTGGAATAATACAATACATCGCTTCAAATCTTAATTTAGATTTAGATCCATGGACTAATAACTATGATCAAGTTCTTAGTGATAACGATAAAGAAATTATTAGTAATTATTCAAAAGATAATATCAATAGCTTTAGAAGAGCATTAGAATTTATAGAAAATCAAGCAAAATATTTAATTTATCATTATTTTTACAAAGACCAAATAACTCTAAATGAATTAGAAATATTAGAAAATAAAAATATATTATTATTATTTAATGTAGATAAAAAACATAAAGATTTTTTTAATCTAATTCATAAAGAAATATTAGAACCTATAGTTAAATCGACCATAAATGAGAAGGCATCATTTATAAATGCTTTAAATGGAATATATGTAAGTAGCGGACCATCAGGAGCTCCAACACGAGGTAAAACTGAAGTTCTACCTACAGGTAAAAATTTTTTTTCTGTTGACTCCAGAGGCTTACCAACAGAATCGGCATGGATTGTTGGATGTGAATCAGCTTCTCAAATAATTGATTTATATAAACAGGATCATGGACAAGACCTTAAAAAATTAGCAATTTCTGTATGGGCTACATCTACTATGAGAAACGGAGGGGAGGATGTTTGTCAAATATTGTATTTACTAGGCGTAAAACCCATTTGGGATGGTCCTTCTAGAAGAGTCATTGATATAGAAATAATTCCTTTAAGTATTCTTAATAGACCAAGAGTTGATGTTACTTTAAGAATCTCGGGTATGTTTAGGGATGCATTTCCGCAATTAATATCTTTAGTTTACAAAGCTATAAAATTAGTTTCTCAACTTGACGAAGATAAAAAATTAAATCCAATTTCAGCATCTTATAAAGACGGAGATTCTTTAAATCGAATTTTTGGTTCTGCACCTGGATCATATGGAGCTGGATTACAAGAACTTATATCTAATTCTAGTTGGGAAAATATAAATGATTTTGCTGATTCTTATTTAAACTGGAGTAAGTGGATATATTCTGATGGAAATGAACCTATCGAAAATAAAAAAGAATTAGAAAAAGCGCTTAAAAATATTCAAGTAGTTATTCATAATCAAGATAACAGAGAACATGATATTTTGGATTCTGATGATTATTATCAATTTCAAGGAGGAATATCATCAGCAATAAATAAACTTCAAGGCAAATTTCCCGAAATATATCATGGTGATTTATCAAAATATCGTTTATCTAAAATAAATAAATTAAGCTATGAAATAAATAAGGTTGTTAGGACAAGAGTGCTTAATCCAAAATGGATTGATGGAATGAAGGAAAACGGATATAAAGGTGCCTTTGAGTTTTCTGCAACGCTCGATTATTTATATGCTTATGATGCCACAACGGAAATCGTATCTGATTGGTGTTATACCCAAATATATAATTCTTGGATATGTGATGAGAAGCTTAAAAAGTTTTTTATCGAGAATAATCCATGGGCCTTACGAGATTTATCCCAAAGATTTCTTGAGATTATTAATAGAGATATGTGGAATGACCATACTCCAGAAATATTAGAAAATTTAAAAAAGATTGTTAATATGGCTGATGCCAAAATTGAGAAAAACGAATACTAGTTTATCTGCCCAATAATGAATATCCATGACTATCTGTTCCGCAGGTTTTAAGCATATTAAGGCTTTCNGTTATTTTATTTATCTCTGAACATACAAAATTACTTGNTTGCCATCTTTCTCTTAAATCATAATCGTACCAAACTTCAATCCCATCAACTCCCTGCTTATTAGCTTCAGGGATAAGTTTATAAAAGGGAATTCTATACCTCGCTGGATGTGCAAGAAAAGATAACCCTCCTGATAATCTGATTGCCTTTGTTACCGAATTGATGTGTAAATCATTCCCAATTGGGGACTCACCTTGAATATAAGGTGTTAGATGTGTACTTTTTATATTAATTCCTAATCCAATAACGTGAACTAAGCATCCAAGAAGTAAACAATTTATTTCAATTCCAGAAATTAGTTTAAAAGAATCAGTTGGATATTTTTCAAGTATATTATTTTGTTCAATAAAATCATGTGCTTTAACAGTGTGATGATCTGTTATGGATATAAATTTTATTTTATTAATAAAGGCTTGATCTAATAATTGTTCTGGATCAAAGCTCCCATCACTAAATTTCGTATGACAATGAAAATTTACTAAGCCTGGACAGCTTTCTTTATTTATATTTGCTGTTATTTTTATTAAATCTTGCTTATCCATTCTTTAGAGATTCTTCATTTTTTCTTCTGATCTTTGCATATAATTGAATAGATAAAAGCATAAATATTATTAGTCCAAATACACTCCATGTCGCAATACTGGTAGGGAAATTATTTTTAAAAATAACTAATAGGACAATTACAAATAACAATAATGTAGGAAGTTCATTTAGTAATCTAAGGTTTTTTGCAGAAATTTTTGAAGTACCATTCTGTAAAGAGTTCATAATTTTATAACAGTAAACATGATATATGACTAAGCCCAAAACAAAAGAAATTTTTATCTGAAGCCATTTTTCACTGAGCCATCCAGGTTGCATAATTACTAAACAGATAGCCATACTTAAAGCGAGTATCATTCCTGGAGTAGTAATAATATTGGCAAGCCTTTTTTCCATCAAGGAATATTGATCATTAAACGCAATCTTCAAATCATCTTGCATGGTTCTTGACTCTTCATGATATATAAAAAGCCTAACTAAATAAAAAAGGCCAGAAAACCATACAATTACACCAATGATGTGAAGAGACTTAAACCATAAATATGCTTCTGATGACAAATTAATAAAATATAATTCATAAACTATTACCAATATAAATACTTATTTAATAGTGAATAATTTTAAATTTATAAAAATTAATCAATATTTATAACTCATTAAAGTAATTATAAATATCATTTGCTGAATGCATACCAAGACCTTTAACTTTTGAAAGTTCTTCTCTGCTCGCAATTCTAATTGCATCAATTGAATTGAAATGCTCAAGCAAATCTTTAATACGTGAAGGTCCTAAACCTGGTATTTGGGATAATTGAGATCTATTCATTCGAGTAGATCTTTTATTTCTATGAAATGATAATGCAAATCTATGTGCTTCATCTCTTACTCTTCGAAGTAATAGAAGTCCTTTTTGATTTTGATCAGTATCAAGAGATTTTGAAAAACCTGGTATGAATATCTCTTCATTTTTTTTTGCTAAAGAACATATATTAACTTCTTCATGTAGATCTAATTGTCTTAATGCCTTCAATGCTGCATTTAATTGTCCTTTTCCGCCATCTATCATAATCAAATCTGGCCAATCTGTTAGAAGATCATTTTCTAATGTACTTTTTTTCTTATCTTGTAACGAACTAATGTCTCCACCATCAATTTTAAATTTTGACCATTTTTTAAATCTTCTGTATATAACCTCATAAATTGAGGCAAAATCATCACTATGTCCAATAAATATATTGGGATCTTTAATTTTATATTTTCTATAATTTTGTTTGGATGGAATACCATCTATAAAGACTACTTGTGATGCTACAGGATCTGTTCCTTGTATATGACTAATATCATATCCTTCAATTCTTCTCGGCTGGTTAGTTAATTCAAGTATTTGAGTCAAGTCTTCTATTGCAGATTCATTATCTTGAATTCCATTTAATATCCTCTCTAATTCTAATTTTGCATTTTTTAAAACCATTTCAACGGTTTCAAACTTTTTATTTCTTTTTGGGATAATTAACTTAACCTTTTTCTGCCTTAATTCACTTAACCATTCTTCAATTGTATTATGTTTTGGAAGATTAAATTGCAATAAAATTTCTGATGGTATTTCAACTCCTTCAACATTAATGTAATGCTCTTCTAATACTCTTTGTAGTATCTCTGTCTCATCACTATTATCAATTTTTTGAGTATATCCAATTCTTCCTATTAATTTACCAGACCTCATTTGAAAAATTTGAATACTAGAGATGTTATTTTCAGAAACAATGCCAAAAATATCTCTATTAATTGATGAGTCTGGTATCGATATTTTTTGAGATTCAGTTAATAATTTTAAACCTGAAATTTGATCTCTTATTTTAGCAGCATTTTCAAATTCTAAATCATTGGAATATTGATTCATTTTTCGTTCTAGAAAAACCTCTAGATCATCGTTCCTTCCTTGGAATATCATAGATACTTGCTTCATAGTTTTTTTATAATCTTCTGAGGATATTATTTCTTGACAAACTCCTGGACATCTCCCAATTGAATAATTTAAGCAAGTTCTATCTTTATAAACAGGACGAGGTCTTTGTCTTAACGGAAATATTTTTTTTATTATGAATAATGTTTTTCTTAATAATCCAACATCAACATAAGGTCCATAATATCTATCAAAATTATTTCTATTTCTCCTTTTTCTTGTTATAAAAATTCTTGGATATTGTTCGCTCCATGTAATGCAAAGATATGGATATTTTTTATCATCTTTTAATAGAATATTAAAATAAGGTTTATTAGTTTTAATTAAATTTGATTCTAAATTTAAAGCTTCATACTCACTATCTGTAACTATAATTTCTATTTCAGTTATTTGTCTAACCATTAGACTTAATCTGGGTGACAGTTCAGCATAATTATTAAAGTAACTACTGACCCTATTTCTTAGTGTTTTAGATTTGCCTATATAAAGTAAATTATTATCAATATCTTTAAAAAGATAACAACCAGANGACTTTGGTATTTCAGATAATCTTGATTTTAATAAGTCCTTATTTTTAATAAGTTTATATTCAATTTTAAAATTATATTTTTTATCTAATACTTTAGTAGAAACTTTTGTTGAAGGATTAGTCATCTATAATTTCTAACCTCCGTAGTTCCATCCCGTAGAATTTAAATTTAACGAATCAACATCATTATTTAAATAAGCAGATAAAACTTCACCAACAAAAACTGTATGATCACCATACATAACATTTCCTACAACCTTACATTCGACACCACCAACACTATCAACTAATATTGGTAAACCAAATTCTCCCAAATTAAATTCGACAGATTCAAATCTTCCTCCAAGGGCTTTTTGTGGTTTAAAAAAGACGGCTGCTAAATCCTTTTGATCACTTTTCAGAACATTTAAAGAAAACTTTCCAGTATTTTTAATTATTTCATGACTGGATCCTTCAGCTCTTACTGCCATAACAACTAGTGGAGGGGTAAAGGAACCTTGTGTAACCCAGCTAGCAGTAAAGCCATTTACTTCATTAGTCTCATCATCTTTCACTCCGCAAATAAACAATCCATGTGGAATTTTTCTTAATAAGATTTTTTTTGCTTCAAGATTTAATGTCATAATTGATTTAACTAATANNCNTATTTTAACCAAATATNNTTTCTAATCATAATTAAATTATGAAAATACTTTACCCAGGTACATTTGATCCTTTAACAAATGGACATCTAGATNTAATACAAAGAGCTGAAAAATTATTTGGAAATGTAGTTGTTGCTGTTCTAGAAAATACTAGTAAAAAACCAACCTTTGATCTTAATAAAAGAATACTACAAATAAAAAATGCTGTATCTCATCTATCAAATATCAGTGTTATTTCCTATGAGGGTCTCACAGTCGATTGTGCAAAAGAAGTTAACGCAAATTTAATATTAAGAGGGCTAAGAGCTATGAGTGATTTTGAATATGAACTTCAAATAGCACATACAAATAAATCTCTTAATACTGAAATAGAAACCATTTTTCTTTCTACTAATACAAACTATAGTTTTTTAAGTAGTTCCTTGGTTAAAGAGGTTGCTAAATTTGGAGGTNAAATAGATCATATGGTACCTGATTCCGTAGAAAGAGATCTAAAGAATTATTTTAAAAAAGATTAAATACATTCTTCCAATTTATATATGTTTTTTAACAGGGTAAATGTCTTATCCCTATCTATATTTTCTGAGTTTTGGATAATACTTATAACTATAGGTTTCTCATCCTTATATAGATATCCTGATAACGCAAATACATTTGATAAAGTACCTGTTTTCCCAAAAAACTTACCTTGTAATTCTGAGTTTGTAAATCTCTTAGCTAAAGTTCCTCTTACCCCAATAATTGATAGTGAAGACTGGAAGGTACTAAAGTTTTTTGAATATTTCATCTTATTCAAAAATTCTGATATTAATTTTGTTGTCACTCTATTGTTTCTAGAAAGACCACTTGCATCTGAAAAAGTCAAATTATCAACTTTTAAACCTCTGTTTTTCAACCAATATTTTAATTTCAGATAATTATTGTCATTCCAAGAATTTGATGCATTTTTAAAAAGTGATTCTGCAGTGAAGTTATGACTTTCGGAATTAGCTAATGTTATCAACGACAATAGTGGATTAGAAGTAATTGTTTCCAATTCAATAGATGAATTCAAATAATATTTTTCAGAATTATCTACAATGTCTATATTTATTGATGCATATGGGAATTTTTTAAAAATATAATTTTCTATAGTCTTTTTTAAGTATTCAATATTTTCATATTTACTCTCATTGCTATTTAATGCCAAGGTTGTAATGGGAGCTCCGTAATCATATTGCTTATCTATATATGTCCAACCTTTTGGCCAATAATAATTAGAATTTATTTCTAAGATATTCAGATTGATAACGTTATTATTATTAGTGATATTAGATAGTAATTTATAAATATCAGAATAGTTAAGATCAGGATCTCCTTGACCTAATAAATAATATTTATCATTACCCTTTCTAAATATTGACGTTTTAAAACTTCTTGAGGGTTTGAATTTATTTAATACATATGCTGTACTAAATAACTTTANATTTGAAGCTGGTATTCTTAATATATCATCATTATATGAACTTATAAGAACACCATTCTCATTAATAATGGATACGCTAAAAGTCTTATCAAGCGATTTAAATAATAATTCATCATACTTTATACACTACGCTAAAAGTCTTATCAAGCGATTTAAATAATAATTCATCATACTTTATACACTTTTTGTTATTCCTAATTATTCCTGGAGAATTAAAATATATGTTATTTAATAATTTACTTTTTTGAGTATTTAATAAATTCCATATTAAAAGAGGAAAACTTAATAAGCCAAAAATTAAAATTATATAAAAATAAAATTTTCTAAAAACTTTCAAAACTATAAATTTACAAAAATAGTTTCATTATCAGGTCTCTCATCAAATTCTTTTTTAAATAAATATCTTTTATTAATTTCTTTAAAAAGTAACCAATTNTTTGGATAAGAATGCATTAATGCACCATTATCAATTGGTTGAAGAAAGTAAACGTTATACCAAGTTTTTACAAAGTTTTTTCTTCTTTCTCTTATTACACTTCCTATCCCAATATTTGCATCTTCAAATTTTGGATTTAAAGAATAATGCAAACCTTTAAAGTTTTCACACATTGGTTCGAATGTATCAAAATCGTAAGGTTGAGGAAGTATCGATATCAAGATTGATTCATCTTGATCGACATAAATGGATTCATTAAAACCTTTAAATGTAAAAATATTTTCTTTAATATCTGGATAATCCCTCTGAGCCAAAGCTACAGCTCCTGGATCAGAATAAGTAATAAAAACATTTTTTTTTATTTTTTTATTATTATAATAATTTGCAAGAATCTTATAAATAGTTATACCTATTTTATTAAATTTTAATCCCTCGAAATTAAATTCAACAGTAAATCGAAAACTTGATAGTTTTAAACTAGAGATTATTGAATTTTCAAGATTTTTTAAGGCATCATTAAGATCCTTAGGTAACACATAAATAGTATTCATTAGAATTTTTTTATACAAATTTGAATTAGTTTAAATAATCTATCTATATCAGACTTCTTATTCATAGATCCTAAACTAACACGAATGTTTGAATAAAGTTGATTACTATCATATCCCATATTTTCAAGAGTAAGACTATGTTTTCCTGAGGAGCTAGAACATGCACTACCACTACTTATAGCTACATTATTATCAGACATATAATTAATAACTTTATAAGCTTTTATTGGTTCTAATTTCTTATTAAATAAAAGAAATGATATGTGATTTGGAAGTCTTTCAGTACTACTACCTGTAATTTTAATATTTGGATTATTAGTTATTTTATTTATAAAATATTTTCTAAGCAGTACTTTTTTATTATTTTCGAACTCGGCATTATACGAATTGAATTTAATTCTTCCCTTAATATTTTTTATTGACTGATACATTCCGGCTATTAATGGCAAAGGAGTTGTTCCTTGTCTTATTGAATATTCTTGAGAAAGTGAAATATCATTATTTTTTAATAACAATCTAGATTTTGAATTCGTCAATAGCAATCCTATGCCTTTAGGACCTCCAAATTTATGTGCGGATAAACTTAATAGATCACAGTTAAGTTCTTTCCAATTAAAAATACCGTTACTTAATATCTGTGTCCCATCGATATGAAATAAAATATCTAATTCCTTGCATTTAGTTCCAACTAATTGGACAGGTTGTAAAGTGCCTACTTCACTCTGACCCCAAATTAGCGAAACAAGATTTGTGTTATTTTTAATTACTTCATTAATGTTTGATATATTTATAATCCCATCTCTATTAACTGGCCATTTATAGATTTCCCACCCTTTTCTTTTTAGCTTATTTGCTGAAATTATTGTGGCTTGATGTTCAACATTAGAGATAACAACTCTTCCACACTTATATTTATCACTAAGATTACTAAATACTAATGATGTCGATTCTGAAGAGCCTGATGTAAAAACAATATCTTCTGTATTTGCATTTAAAATCTTTGCTATTTTAAGTCTTATTTTCTCTAAGTATGTCGCACATCTAATTCCATATTTATAAGTTGAGGATGAATTACTCCAATAGTTTTTGTATGTAGAATTTATTTTATTTAATACATTCTTAGATAATGGAGTAGTAGATGCATTATCAAGATAAATATACTTATTGTCCATCTACTTTAGAATATATGTTCCAGAAAAAACTTTTTTTGCATTACCAGTCATCAAAATTTCATCTTCTGATCTAGACCAATTAATTATAAGATTACCTCCTGGTAGATTTATTACTGTTTTTGAATTACATAAACCTAGTTTGTATGCTGCCACATGTACAGCACAAGCTCCTGTTCCACAAGCTAATGTTGCTCCTGCTCCTCTTTCCCATACAAGTACGTTAATATTATCTCTATTTATTATTTGGGAAAAATGAACATTTGTTTTTTCAGGAAATAATTCATGTTTTTCAAACACTGGACCTAATAGTGAAAGTGATATTTTAGTGATATCTTGAAGAAAAAATATCAAATGTGGATTTCCCATCCCCACGGCATATCCTTGTTGTTCAAAATTCGTTTCTTTAAAGAGGCATGAAGGAATTGAATTGATTTTTGTATCTATTTTTGTTGGAATAGATTTAGTTTCTAATATTGGTTTTCCCATTTTTACAGTAATTTCGCCATTATTATATTGAGCAATTTTTATACCAGCTTTTGTTTCGATCCTATATTCAGAAACGCTATAAGAACCTTTATTGGAATTGTGTAGATATTGAACTAAACACCTGATACCATTTCCACACATTTGAGCCTCCGAACCATCTGAATTATAGATAATCATCTTTGCGTAATTATTTCTATCAGGTTCCAATATGAAAATTACGCCATCACCACCTATACCGAATTGTCGATCACATAAATTTTTTATATCGATTGTTTTATCAGATAGAAATTTTTTGTAAATATTACTATTTCTGGAATCAATTATTATAAAATCGTTGCCATTACCATGATATTTTTCAAATATTATATTGTTCATTTAAAAATATATATCTAATAAATTTTAATTATAAAATAAAGCTTTTAACAATCTATTTCTTTTTATAGAATCAATATTAAAATAATATTTTACTAAATCTAAAATAAGTGATTACTTCTGAAAATACAGATAACAGAGCAACTAATTTATATAAACCATCTGATATAGAGGGTAAATGGCAGAAAATCTGGGAAGACGACAACTTATATAATACAGATGAGCAAGCAAGTAATAAAGAAAAATTTTATGCCTTATCCATGTTTCCCTACCCTTCAGGAAACCTTCATATGGGTCATGTGCGCAATTATGTAATAACAGACTTAATTGCACGATTTCAAAGATTTCAGGGCAAAGTAGTGTTACATCCGATGGGTTGGGACGCATTTGGTTTACCTGCTGAGAACGCGGCGATAGAAAGAGGAATAAATCCTGATAAGTGGACTAAACAAAATATCGCTCATATGAAATCACAATTAAAATTATTAGGTCTTTCTGTTGATTGGGATAGAGAATTTGCCACTTGTGATGAAAATTATTACGTATGGACNCAATTTTTATTTTTGGAATTACATAAAGCTGGTCTTGTTTATCAAAAGGAGTCTGAGGTAAATTGGGATCCGATTGATAATACTGTTTTAGCCAATGAGCAGGTTGATTCAGAAGGCAAATCATGGAGATCTGGAGCGATAGTTGAAAAGAAACTTTTAACTCAATGGTTTTTAAAAATTACTGATTATGCAGAAGAGTTATTGCAAGATTTAGAAAAATTAAATGAGTGGCCTGAAAGAGTTAAGATAATGCAGGAAAATTGGATTGGTAAATCAATAGGTACAAATATAAATTTTAAAATAAAAGAATTTAAAAAGGAAAAAATACAAGTATTCACAACAAGACCTGATACTTTATTTGGGGTAACTTATTTAGCAATATCAGTTAATCATCCTTTAATTAAAAAAATATCTGATAATAAAATTTTAAGTAAACTAGAAAATTTAAAAATCTATTTACAAGAAAGTAAAGATAAAGATCAAAAAAAAATTGGTATTCCAACAAATTTAATAGCTATAAATCCAATAAATTCAAAGGAAATTCCTATCTGGATAGCAAGTTATGTTCTTGATGAATATGGAACTGGAGCTGTTATGGGAGTCCCAGCACATGATGAAAGGGATTTTGAATTTGCCAAAATCAATTCTATTGATATTAAACAAGTAATTATTAAGGATAAAGATAAAATTACCAGCGAATTAACTAATGCTTTTACGGATAATGGTTTTTTAATTAACTCAAATAATTTTGATGGCTTAAATAATAGTGATGCCAAAAAACATATTTCAGAACATGGTGAACGAAATGGATGGGCTGAAAATAAAATTCAATTTCGTTTGAGAGATTGGTTAATTTCTAGGCAAAGATATTGGGGATGTCCAATTCCAATTATTAAGTGTACTAATTGTGGTTCTGTTCCAGTAAATAAAAAGGATATTCCAGTTAGATTACCAAATGAGATTAAAATATCCTCTAATAAAATTAATTCTCTAGGTAGTAATCAAAGTTGGATTAATACTACATGTCCAAAATGCGGTAATTTGGCGAGTAGAGAAACGGATACTATGGACACCTTCATGTGTTCATCATGGTATTTTTTAAGATATCCTTCATCNAAATCTTTAACAAAGCCATTCGAAAAAGAAAAAATTAATAAATGGTTACCTGTTGATCAATATGTTGGAGGTGTAGAGCATGCNATTTTACATTTGCTTTATGCAAGATTTCTTACCAAAGCCCTAAGGGACAATAATCTTTTTGATATTGATGAACCATTTAAAAGGCTCTTGACACAAGGTATGGTTCAATCTGCAGCTTATAAAAATTCNATAACTGGAAAATATATCTCTCCAACTGATATTAAAGATATAACTAATCCAAAAGATCCAAAAGACAATTCAAANCTTGAAGTTCTTTTTGAAAAAATGTCAAANTCNAAATATAACGGTATAGANCCTGAATCTGTAATAAAAAAATATGGAGCAGATACAGCAAGAATGTTTATTTTATTTAAAGCCCCTCCTGAAAAAGACCTCGAATGGGGAGATTCTGATGTAGAAGGTCAATATAGATTTCTATGTAGAATATGGAAACTTTTCTTAGATTACAGTAATAATGATATTTCCCATGAAGCAGATAAACTTAAAAAAGAAAATGAAAGCTCATTATTAAAGTCTATAAATATTGCTATAAAAGAAATTTCTAATGATATAAAAAACAATCAATTTAATACAGCAATATCAGAATTAATGAAGTTTTATAATTCAATATCCTCGAACTTAAATCATGTAAATAAAGACTTAAGAAGAGAAGCTCTTATGAAATTTTGTATATTATTAGCACCATTTGCTCCTCATATTTCCGATGAAATCTGGCATTTAATTGGTAATTCAAAATCTGTACACCTAGAAAAATGGCCAGTATTCGATGAAGATGCTCTAAAGGAAAATAGCTATGAATTAGTAATTCAAATAAATGGAAAAGTAAGAGATAAAATTAATGTAGAAATTAATATTTCTGATGATGAAATTAAGGAAAAAACATTAATTAGACCTAATGTAAAAAAATGGATTGATAATAAAACAATCAGAAAAATAATAATTGTAAAAGGCAGAATTATAAATATTGTCGTTTAGTATTAACTAATTTTTTTAATTCTTATTGTACTTGGGTTAGACCAGTCTCCATTTATAAGATAGTCATCATTACCAAAACACATCTGACGAATTATAAAAAATATTGGCTCAGCTGATGAATTTCCAACAAGAGAAGTAATTTCTTTGATTGACAATTCTTCGCCATTATTAAATATTTCTGTTACTTGTTTTTGATAATCAATTATTTCTGCGGCTGCTTTTTTACCAGCTTCTACACCAGGTTGATCATAAGCATTTATATCAACTAATTCTGCGTAAAAAGAAACAGCACGCTCAAATAGAGCAATTAAGGCACCTAGCGTTAAACAATTTAACTTATCCAAGGTGATTGTTATGCTTTGCCTATTTTCGTTTGATAGTGCAGATCTTGTACCTTGTAAAAATCCTGATAAAAATTCTTTAGGATTTTCAGAGTCAAAATAGTAATTACTATTAGGGGTATCAAGTAACTCTATAAAAACACAAAAGAAATTATCAATACCATCTCTTAACTGTTGAACATATGCATGTTGATCAGTAGAGCCTTTATTACCAAAAACAGATATTCCTTGATGTACGATTTCACCCTTCCTATTAAACTTTTTACCTAGAGACTCCATAACTAATTGTTGAAGATATTTACTAAATACTTGTAACCTGTCTCTATAAGGTAATACAACCATATCTCTCTTACCTATTCCATCACCAGAAAAAAACCATGCTGATGATAGTAAAGCAGCAGGATTNTCTTTAATATTAGGTATCCGNGTTAANTCATCCATTATTGCTGCACCTTTAATAAATTCAGAAACATCTCGATTAATAAGAGCTAANGGAAGNAGNCCAACTGAGCTAGTAATACTGGTTCTNCCNCCAACCCAATCAGGAAGATTAAATATTTTCAACCAATTCTCNANTTGTGCTTTTTTATATAATTGNCTATCTTTCATTGTTATTGCTATTGCNTTTGAGTTCCAGTCTAAATTTTTATTTTCTACATGCTTTTTAATTATATTCATTGCTATTTTTGGTTCAGGTGTTCCACCTGACTTNCTTACAACAACAAATAATGTNGTAGCCAATTTATCAGATAATTCATCTAATTTCTCACTTATTAAAAATGGATCAATATTATCAATGTATGAAAAATTCAATCCACAAGAATTCTNTTGTAAGGCTTCAGTTATTAATAATGGACCTAAACCGCTTCCTCCAATACCTATCCATAAAACGTTAGTAAATTTTTGATTTTTATTATTGGTGATTTTACCCTCTAATATATTTTCTCCAAATTCTGAAATATCTCTAATCTCATTATTGATTGCATCCTTTATAAGATTACTTGGAGCAACAGATGGATTTCTTAACCAATAATGTCCAACTTGTCTTTTCTCATCAATATTTGAAATCGCGCCAGCTTCTAATTCTTTAAGGGCTGAAAAAACGTTTTTAAATTTATTTTCTAAAGATGATATTTGGTCGAGAGTAAAATTTATTTTGCTGATATCTAACCATATATTTACTTGTTTATCAAACCAAAGGTAGTTGCAATATTTATCCCATGAATTAAAATCATTATTCATTTTATATTTTGACTATTTTCTTATTTTGTTTATTATATCTAGTTTATTCTTCGTAAATACTAATCATTTCAATTTATTTAGTTATATTATTTTTAGATCATAATGTTTGTGAATTTTAATAAATACTATTAGGGGTTTTTTTTATTTATATCTCATTTATTATTCAATAAAAATATCAGCTTTTGGATAAATCATTCAATTATTTAATTTCACCTGAAATTTCACAACTTAGAGAATTTTCACCAAAATTAAAAATAGCAATTTTAGCTTCAGGTGAAGGATCAAATTTTCAAGAATTNATTGATCTCTCNAATTCAAATAAATTTGATATAGATATTAAGATTTTAATTACAAACAAATCAGAGGCTGGCTGTATATCAAGAGCTAAAAACTCTAATATCTCTTATAAGGTAATTAAAAGTTCTGATTATGAAAATAAGGATTATTTTGAGGATGAAATTATTAATACAATAAAAAAACAGGATATAGAACTTNTTGTTATGGCNGGTTGGATGAAAATTATGTCATCAAAATTTGTTAATGAATTTAAGAATAAAATAATAAATATTCATCCATCATTACTTCCTTCTTTTAAAGGAAGTAATGCAATTAAAGAAGCTATAACAAATGATGCCAAGATCACAGGTTGTTCAGTACATTTTGTAGAACCAGAGGTTGATAGTGGTCCCTTAATTATGCAAGCAGCATTAGCTATTTCGGATAAGGATAATTTAGAGACAATAACTCAGAAATTACATATATTGGAACATAAAATATTACCACTCTCAATTTCTCANGCTGGATATATTATCCGGAATAAATTNATGGGTAATGATTAATCATTTCTAACCCATTATTTATTGGCAANCCAGATATTAGATTAAGATTTTGTATGGCTTGCCCTGTTTGTCCTTTAATTAAATTATCTATTACTGATAAAATAATTACTCTTCCATTTCTAGTATCAACTTTGACAGAGAGATGGATTTCATTTGTATTCTTAACCCACTTGGTGGAAGGATAAATATCAACTGGTAATACTCGAATATGCGAGTNGTTTCTATAATAATTTTCTAATATAATCCTACAATCAGAAGAAGTTAAGCCTGGATCCCGTAATCTTCCATATATTGTCGAATGCATACCTCTTGTCATTGGTATTAAATGAGGAGTGAATAGTAGTTCAATATCATTACCAGAAATAAAACTTGCAATTTGTTCTATTTCTGAAGTATGTCTATGATTTATTAGTCCATAGGCAGATAGACCATCTCCACATTCAGAGAATAATAATTTTTGATGTGGTTCTCTGCCTCCACCTGATGTACCACTTTTTGAATCTATTACTATACCTTCATTATCAATAATCCCTTGGGATAAGAATGGACTAAGAGGAATAAGAGCAGATGTTGGGTAACATCCAGGGCAGGCGATTAATCTTGCTTTAGATATGTCATTGAAATTAATTTCAGGAAGACCATAAACTGCTTCCTTACATAGGTCATCGTCATCTCTCTTATATTTTTTCGCTTCATTAGAGTATATATTTTTCCATTGATCAAGAGACTTATACCTATAATCGGCTGATAAATCAATTACTTTTACTCCTTTTTCTAATAAACCTCTTGTTAATGTAGATGAAATTCCACTAGGCAAGCAAAGTAAAGCCACATTAGCTTTATCGGCGATTCTATCTATTGATATTTTTTCAATTAAATTGT
>JGI26062J44793_1000044_pt1 | contig 17811 bp, 18 predicted proteins | sample MarorgKNORR_S2LV_3_FD_44793 | JGI IMG/M metagenome (IMG submission 44793)
TGCTGCGCACTCAGGTACTTCCCATGACAGGACTTCAAACAGACTACATTGTTGCCACGGTCTTCGACCGTAAACTCCTCCCAGCCACCTGGTGGTGCCGCTCCGCGGTTGATTTGCACGCTACCGTCAGCTTGTGCTGAAACGTACTTTCCGTGCGAACTCTTGAGCGTGATTTTGCCGCCTGGGCGCTCCTCGATATGGAAATACTCCCACTCATTTGCGATGTCACGATTCCACTCAGCACGACCATCGGGCTGGGCGCTCAGATACTTTTTATGTACACTCCTCAGTGAAACCTTTGAGGGCATATGTAATTCCGGTTTAGGTAGCATTTAATGAATAATTTGTATAAGATACAGAAAATTCTATTTTTTCTCATCAACCAAGCCATCATCTAGCTCTTTGTTATATGAAAAATTAGTAGGAACCCAACCTTTCTTATAGGCTGTAAATCCTAAGAAAGCGATTGCACTGATGAATAGAATTAAGATTAGAGATGATAGTAAAATCGATTGCTTCTCAACGCCAGAAGTTGTATCTATTTGTCCATCAATCAAAATCACTCTGCGAGCGTCGACAGGAGACATTTGATCTTCAGTGATGACTAACCTAGAGTAAATAGTAGAATTACCAGATTCAACATGAGGTTGAAGTTCCACATTCCAAGATGACCAGTCGCCACTAGAGGATGTGTCTGATGCTACTTGCCATTCACCACCTCCAACCTTAACCTCGATAAAACCTACACCTTGAGTAGAACCCGATGAGGTCCCAGAAATATCCGACCCATTACCAATACGTTGTAGAGTTTCAAGATTCATTGTGACATTAAGTGAAGAATCGATTGATCCCGCAGACTGAACGAAGAGAAGAGGATCTGCCTGTCCATATCCAAATTCATTATCAGGTCTGGATTCCAGCACACTACAATCATTGAAACCTGGATCATCAAGTAACTGTAGTTCTCTTTCTATCGAATCTACACTAATTATTGACTTTACTTGATCATGTGTTATATCTGGGTTTGCCTCCACCATTAATGCAGCAATCCCAGCCATAAGAGGAGTTGCCATACTGGTACCTGACTTGCTTGTGTAACCATCTGAAGTTGCCGCATCAGGAGCCATGATGTTGGATCCTATGGTTGAAACATCAGGTTTTACCCTCCCATCTGATGTATATCCTCTACTCGAGTATATTGCTAGACCCAAATCCTTGTCAAGACTAGCTACAGTTATTGGTAGATTCGCATCTCCAGGGCTGTCAATAGTATTACAACCTGCAAATGTAGCGCCACCAAACTCATTTCCAGCAGATAGGAAAGTAATGATGCCAGAGGCTGCTACAGCATCCATTTGTTGACTCCAAGCAGAAGAACCATCATTATCGAAATGAATCTCTAACTGTTGTTCACCTAGAGAAGAGGTTAGTATGTCAATTCCTTTTTCATCCTTATTCTCAATAGCCCATTGAGATCCCTCGATAATATCCTGTATATCTCCATCGCAGCATGCTAAGATATTGATTACCCATGCACCTGGAGCAACTCCAACATATCTAGAACCATCAGGCGATTCTTGACCCCCTCCGGTCCCTGCAGCGATTCCAGCGACATGAGTTCCATGAGTGCCTGAATCATATGATTCCCTGGCTGGTTGTTCTGAGTCTGTTACTACCGCGTCATAAAAAGCTGAAATCTTAGGGTCACAATCAATAATGACTGGATTAGGATTTAATGGATCTGGTTCTGGTTGATCACAACCGATAGTAAGATCATCATCCATATCATTGAGACCCTCATGATCTCCGCGAACACCTGTATCAAGAACCGCAATTGTGACTCCGGTCCCATCATAACCATATTCTGACCAAACTTGCTCCACTCCCATGTTAGGAGCCGCCTCATTCATATGTGTCTCTGCTAGACCTAAATCTTCTAACATTACAACTCCGGGTAATTCGAATAACAAAGACTCTGGATGTATTATTTCTAGAGGGATCGTTGCTATCAAACTATCAATATAGATCGGTCGCATTGTAACAGTAGCACCTAGCTCCTCTAAAGCATTAACATCGGCTGAGGATGGATGATGGTCATAATCAACGAAAACTCTGGCATAACCTGGATCTGCTCTTTTCCACCATTGTGAGTGCATTTCTGAACCCTGTGTTAGTAGCCAAGCCAATCGATCATCTATCTTGTCTTGATTTGAATCCCTTGACCAGTCTTCCCACCATTCGTCATGAATTTCCAAAGAGTGTCTTGGCTGCCATTCACCGGCTGCATCAAGCCCTCCTCTATCGTTTTTAGGAGTAAATTCTGATGCAGTCATAGGAAAAATAAGCGTTGCTAATATTAGTAGCGCTACGACTCGCCGTGAATGGAACATCATGCCTACGAAGAGTATGTTACTCAAGTTTCTTACGCTTACAGGATTAACCTTAAATTAACTATCTTAATCAATAAATGGAAATCGAAAAGTTTCATTAAAGAATGGCTTATACTACTACTATGAAGGCATCGCCCGCACTCAAGAAGGGCCCAATTGGGATCTTAATCAGCATCATTTGTCTAGTAATTGTTTTTAGGGAATTTAGTCGTGTTGGAATAATTTAGGTATGATCGAAATGATAGAAATAGAAGATATAGAGAAGGCTCAAGAAGAATGGGGACAAGGAATCGTTTCTATTTCAGCGGCACATAATTCTGGCAAGGACTATATCGAAAGAGCTTCATCACATATTGAATCATTGTATGCATACGAGATTTCTCCAGTGCTGTTCAAACCCACACTAGCAACTGAACAACAATTTAGGCCAAGTGTAGAAGGAGCTCTTTCATACTTTGTTGGAGGAAATGATTCATTTCCTGAAGACAAAGGTTTCGCTATCAAGGATTGGATTAATGTTAGATTCGAAAATAATAACTACTTTATCTATGAAAAAACAGCTTTAGTAATGGGTAATTACTTTTTCATGACTCCAGATAGAGATGAAGTAAAAGTTGAGTTTTCTTTTGGATATATTGTTGATTCAAGCGGTAATCTTCGAATTAATCTACACCATTCTTCTATTCCTGCAAAGACTGATACATAACATTGTAATCTTTATATCTCAATTTTACTAATATGTAATATGAAGTTAGCATCGTTAAGTCTGTCATTCATATTTTTTTCTAGTATATTGAGTGGATGTTTAACAGAAGAAGTATCAAATCGTTACATTGAAGATGAATCTGAATTACTTGATCCTGAGGAATTAGGTATATGCGGAGATCTTGACGGTGATGGTGTGATGGATTGCCCACTGAGTGGATATATCCCTAATACTATGCCCTGGTGGTGTAATTCAACAGGAATCGGAGGGCATCATGTTGACTCTGCTTATGAAGGTAAAGAAAAAGGTGAGTTAAATGATGAAGATTGTGAGATATTGACTAATGAGTTTCAAGCAGCTCTTGAGTGGGCATCTAAATGGAGTACTCTAGGTGAAGCAGAAGCAGATGGGTACCATATGATGGTCGGATACACCGAAGGAATGGGGACACACCATACGAGAATTGGTGATTTCAGAATGGATGATGAAAACTTTAACAAAACTTCACCAGAATTTCCTGGAACCACAATTGATGAAAACTTCGATTACTCACAACCGGAGTTTCTAATGTTTTCAGGAGAAGAAAATGATTCTCAACTTGTTGGATTTGCATGGTTAGTAAAAGCACCTTTGGACATTCCCCCAGAAGGATTTACCGGAGATAATGACTGGTGGCATCGTCATGAATCATTATGTTTTAAAATTGAAAATATTATAGTCCAAGGAGAAGATCTAAGCGAGAATGAGTGTACAGAAAGAGGTGGGGAAAATGTTGTTTTAGATGAATATTGGATGGCACATGCTTGGATAGTTCGGCCTTGGTTAACCAATGGTGATGTATTCACAAATCACCACCCCTGTCTAGCAGAAGATGGCGCTATTTTTGATGAAAAAGATGAATGTTGGGATGATTTTTCAGGTCACGTTGGTCATGATATAGAATAATAATAATAATTTTTAATTTCCTAATTATTAGTTTTATTTAAAATGTTATTAATAGCGGAAGTGCTATGCAAACATCTCTAGATGCACCTTCATCGGAAGAAGAAAATGATTCACAGGTATACGATGTCATCATAGTTGGTGCGGGTGCAGCAGGTGTAGGAGTTGCAATATCATTAGCTCATGTGGGGATTGAGAGCTTTTTATTGGTAGACAGAGATACAGTAGGATCGTCGTTCTCATCGTGGCCCAAAGAAACAAGATTCATCACTCCCTCTTTTCCAAGTAATTCCATAGGTATGCTTGACTTAAATTCTATAGCAATTGGAATTTCGCCTGCATTCAGTATGAAAATTGAACATCCTACTGGTAGTGAATATGCTTCACATTTACAAGATCTTGTGGATTATTTCGAGCTTCCAATACGTGAAAATACCGACGTTAAAGAAATACAAAAACATGATGAAATATTTCATTTGGAAACTGAAAACTCTATATTGAAGGCTAAGAATGTTATTTGGGCTGCGGGAGAGTTTCAATATCCACGTTTGACTGGTTTCGATGGAAGTGAATTATGCCGACATACTGCAACAGTAAGTGATTATACTGATTTACCAGGAGATGATTTCATCATCATTGGAGGATACGAAAGTGGAATTGATGCTGCGTACCATCTGGCTAGAACCAATAGAAAAGTGAGAGTTTTTGATAAGAATAGTCCTTGGGGAGAAGGTAGTTCAGATCCGAGTATTTCTCTAGCAACTTTTACTTTTGAAAGAATGCGGGATACGAGTTTTGAAAGTAATGTTGAACTATACAACGACAACCCCATAAGTTCTGTGAGATTGATAAATGACGTATACGAAGTAAAAACAGAAGATGGGAAGAAATTCAGGTCTAAAGAACAACCATTATTGGCAAGCGGATTTATAGGAAGTCATAAATTTGTTTCTCACCTTTTCGACGAAAGAGACGATGGTTTTCCATTACTCAGTGAACAAGATGAATCTACTATAATTCCTGGAATGTATCTTTGTGGCCCTTCGGTCCGTCATGATAATCATGATTTTTGTTTCATATACAAGTATCGTCAAAGATTTGGAATCGTTGCTCAATCTATTGCTTCGTCTCTAGGTATAGAAACTGACGAATTCGTAGAGGCTTATCGAGGATGGGGGATGTACTTAGATGATTTATCATGCTGCGGTCAGGAGTGTTTAACATGCTAAATGATAATAGTACAAAAGATATTGCAATATTATCGGATAACAAGATTACAAGAATGGAGAAAATCCTAAGTTTTGAATGGTTAGGGCAGACATTTGCAAGTCTATTTTGGATTGTTAGTGTTTTCACATACGGCATTGGTTCCACAGGCGATTGGTTGCAATTATTTGCAGCATCATCATGGATGGTGTCGAATATTGCAACTATTATATCAATCAAAGTATAGTTGACAATTTTCATTTCATATTGATGAATATCATCAATATATTTACAATGGCAAGAAAATATAACATCCCAATGGTGAATTTAAATGTTTTAGGATATTCATATTTAGTTTTCCAACCTCTCCCTTTCATATGAAATCCTCCATTTGAGATACAATATCCAGCATACAATATGAGAAAAATGCTTACTAACAAATAAATTATTATAGCAATTATATTCATCAAAACTATCCCCTAAGTTTCTCTGTATGTTTAATTATACTATCTACAAATTTTTCAACACGATTCTTGATATCATCATCAATTAGATTCCCATCATCATCGAAAGCAGTCTTTACTTTAGCAATAACTAATTGCTCAGGAATTGAAAATCCATGTATCCATCTAACTACAGTCCTCATATGATTGAGAGTAGTAGTATTTGACTGACCACCTAAAGTGCTAATAAAAGCGAAAACTTTGCCTGATGTTTGATTGAAAGATAACCAATCAAGAGAATTCTTCATTACTCCGCTCATTGTACCATGATATTCCGGACTTGAAAGGACAAAAGCATCGACAGAATCTGCTAATTCTTTGTACTTTTTGACATTGGGGTGATCCCAACAGCCTTCTTCACCAACAAATGGTAATGGATTTTCATTGTTATCCCATACAACCCAGTCAATCCCCTTGCTTGTGAGTTTATCAGAAACTATCTCAAGCATTCTTCCATTGGCTGATTCTAATGTGTAAGTTCCACATATTCCCATCACTCTAAATTGGCGCGCCATAGACTCCGCACGCAGTGTATGACTTGAATACTAGCCTAAAGATAGACAAATACGGCCAATACTTAACTCGAAGAAGTATATGCGCGTGATATGTCTGATTTGGATGTAGCAGCTATGTTACGAAATGCAGACAAAATGGCTGATGATAACAAATATGCTGAATCAGTAAAAATTTATTCAAAAATAATTGATTTCGACTATAATTATACCGCTGCTTGGTATGGATTAGGAGTAATAAAGGCAAAGATGGGTGAGTTTGAAGAATCAATAAAGGCATTTGAACAAGCTCATAGAATTAATCCCGATTATAGTTCAACTAACGCAAATCTAGCATTCTTACTGGAGAAAAAAGATCCTGAAAGAGCAATTAATTTTGCAAGAATGGCTATCGATACTATCGGTGAAGAAAAACAACTATTACGTATAGCTAATTTAATGGAAAATATTGAAATTAATTTGTTTGATTATTCACACAAGTACCAAGGTGATCAAAAAGAGGATGTGGTTACTCTAACTGCTAAATCTATTCCTCAAGAAGATTTGGAAGAAGGAATGATACATGTTGAAGAAGTAGATTTTGTGAATAGTAAAACTGCAAGAACTTCACGAGCAAATAAGATGACTGAAAAAGGAGATCACGCCTCAGCTGTTAATGAATGGAAAGAGTTACTCAAAAAAGATAATTCAGATATTGACTCATGGAAGGGATTAGCAGATGCTCTTTCTAAAGCAGGCTATATCGAAAGAGCTAATCAGTGTCTAAAAAGAGTTCAAGAATTAACGGAAATAGAAAAAGAAACGATAGTAATAGATGAAAATGAAGAAATGGAAAATCTGATTTCTGCTGCCAAAGAAGTAAAAGAAAAAATTGTTCCAATAGAAGAAAATGATTCTAGAGATGTTAATGAATCTATTGAATGGTATAACAAAGGTTTGGTTTTGATGTCTGAGAATAATGCATTAGAGTCTTTAAACTGCTTTGATAAAGCACTGGAAGGTTCTCCCGAAGAAGAAATAGAACTCAGAGTAAGGGCGCATAATGGCAAAGGTCATGCGTTATACCAACTAGAGAAATTTGCAGATAGCATTCAGGAATATCATTCTGCAATAGTACTAGATCCGACTTCTGTTACGGGAAGAACTCTGTATAATATGGGTTCTTCATATGCTTCAATTGAATTATACGCTGATGCCGTAAAATGCTTTGAACAAGCAAAAAATAGAGGACTGGGGAAAGAAGACCAAAGATTGTGTCAAACACAAATAAGTAGATGTAAATTATTGATTAAAGAGCAAAAAAAGATGAGCTAGATTTCTAGATATTGGTGACTAGAATGTTTAACAAGTTATTGATATATGGGGAAAGAGACAGAACTTTAGAAACTGCTTTAACAACTATTTTTGTACTAATTGCATCATTAATTTTCCTGTATTACAGTAATATTATTTTTGTGACTCCTGATTTAAATTCGTTGGTGAAGTCCAGTTACTTCTCTGAAGAAGTTCTTGCAATTTTTAGATCAATATGTGCATTATTGAGCATTTTTACTCTATCTTGGGTTGCATTAGACCCAAAGGGCTCTCCAGATTATCCATTATATTATGTTGAAAAGAAAAATCGTAAACGTGATTCGAGTGGAATAACAAGACTTGCTGCTTTCACAATGTGGCATTTTGGACTATTTGGAATCACCTTCATAATTTTAGCAACAATATCCTGGATAAATTTATCCGGTAATGAGGTCCCTAAATGGATGTTAATTTCAGGACCGATACTATTCGCATCAACTTACAGTTGCGCCATACTGGTTTCAAGTATAGTTACATATTTCATTATTGATGATCAAGTTTCACGAGGGAATGATATTGATCATTTATTTTATTGGTATGAGATAGTCATGCACAATTTCAATGTAATAATTTTAGGAATTGCATTACTCATCAATAATATTGATATAGATTGGAAATATTTTGTATTTCCAATTATTTTTGGTATTTTATATGTAGGGTGGGCGAGAATATATGCCCATTTTGCAGGTGTTTATATCTATAACTTTCTAGACCCGAGGCTTAATGGTGGACCAATTTTACATCTAATCTTACTGGGAATGATCACTGTTTCATTCGCAATTGTAATGTTATTTAGATTAATAGTTGATTGGAACTATCCAATTGCAATAATTATTATTTCAATTTTCACAATTTCAATCATTAGGATTAGAAAGCCAGAAATAAGAAACTAAAATCTTATTCGGAAATATTAATTGAAATTGGAATCGATTTACTGGTAGGAGTATTACTTCTATCAGCAACACTTTCCAAAGGAATGAGCATATTTGATTCTGGGAAATAGGTTGCCACATTTCCTTCAGGGATATCATATGGGACTACATACCACTTAGGAGAAGTAACTAATCCAGATCTCATTTTTGAACTCAAATCAACTAATGAACCTTTATTTAACTCAAGATTAGCCATGTCATTCTCATTCATTAGAACTACACGTCGCCCATTTTTAATTCCTCTATATCTATCATCTAAACCATAAATAGTAGTATTGTATTGATCATGAGATCGGATAGTCATCATCATAAAATCTGATGAAATTGCATAAGAAATATCATTTGTAATGAAATTTGCTAAACCATTTTTAGTTGTAAAAGTTCGTGAATCTCTAGGCGGATTTGGTAGATAAAAACCTGACTTAGATTTTATTCTATCATTATACCCTTCAAATCCAGGGATCGTATTTTCAATTAAATCTCGAATTAAATTATAGTCCTCGGATAAATTCTTCCATGGGATTCCACTACGTTCCAATCTAGATTCAAGTGCTCCTCCAATTCCTGAGACAATTGCCGGTTCAGAAATTAATTCTTTACTAGCTGGATTGAAGGTTCCTTTAGAAGAATGTACTATCCCCATAGAATTTTCTACTGAAACAAATTGTTTTCCAACCAAATTGGAATTATCTATTTCTGTACGACCAAGGCATGGAAGAATTAAGCCTATTTTCCCAGTGATTAAATGTGAACGATTAGGTTTTGTAGAAACATGTACAGTCAATTCACAATTTGAGAGTGCAGATGATGTTCTATTTGTGTCAGACATTGCCGAAAGAAAATTACCACCCATTGCCAAGAATACTTTTCCATCACCCATCTCCATAGCTTTAACCGCCTCAACTGAATCGAATCCATGTTTTTCAGGACTTCTAATACCAGTAGATTTNTCTAGGCTATCGATAAATGCAGGTGAAGGTTTGTGATTAATACCAACCGTTCTATCTCCTTGAACATTTGAATGCCCTCTAACAGGACAAACTCCAGCTCCTGGTTTTCCAATATTCCCGCCTAAAAGAAGGAAATTAACTATTTCTTGTATAGTAGAGACAGAATTTTTATGCTGAGTAATTCCCATAGCCCAGCAGACGATAGTAGATTTTGATTGGGATACTTTATTTCCTACTTCTAAAATATCTTGCAGAGAAATTCCAGTGATTTTAGATATTTCATCATAGTTAGAATCCATCACTTTTTCCCTATATTCATCAAAACCATTAGTGTAATTACTAATAAAATCTTCATCAATATTTCCTGAGTCAATAATTGATTTAGAAAAAGCCCGGAAAAGTGCTTGATCTGAATTAATTTTGACTTTTAGGTGTTTATCTGCTATAGAAGAACCAAATCCAAGCATCTCTATAGGGTTTTGAGGATGCTTAAATTTCTTCATTCCAGTTTCTACTAGAGGGTTAATACTAATTATTGATGCACCTTTTTTCTTAGCATCCCTCAATGCAGTTAACATTCTAGGATGATTAGTTCCAGGGTTTTGACCTACTACAATTATTAAATCTGCAAAATTAAAATCATCTAATGTCACAGTCCCTTTACCAATGCCTATTGATTCTGTTAAGGCTACTCCAGATGATTCATGACACATATTTGAACAATCTGGAAGATTATTGGTACCAAACCTTCTTGCTAGTAGTTGCCACAAAAAAGCAGCCTCATTACTGGTTCTTCCAGAAGTGTAAAAGATAGCCTCATCAGGACTATCTAATGAAACAAGATTATCTGCAATTATATCAAAGGCGCTATCCCAGGATATAGGTTGATAATGATTAGAATCTGGATTAAGAATCATTGGTTCAGTTAATCTACCTTGTGAGTTGAGCCAGTAATCAGATTTTTTTGAAAGCTCTGAAACAGACCATTTTGACCAAAAATCGCGACCCACTTTCTTCTTTGTGGCCTCATCTGAAACCGCTTTAGCACCATTTTCACAAAACTCTGCGAATGAACGGTGAGAATCTGGATCAGGCCACGCACATCCTGGGCAATCAAATCCATGGAAATCATTCACTTTGGATAATTTACCGATAGAATTTATCATACCCATATTTTTCATACCATACTTCATTGTAGAAATAATAGCAGGTATTCCAGCAGCTGATTTCTTCGGATTAGTTAACATTGGGGGCTTAGATTCTAAGGGTGTCAATGGATTAATGTCATCTCCCACTTTGTCACCTCAATATGTCAACTATTTGCGATACGGGCACGACCTGTATAAACTGTCATGTTGTTATTCTTAGCAAAGCCTACTATTGTAAGTCCGTGCTCAATTGCGATATCTATTGCTAGGCTACTCGGTGCACCTATTGACACTAGAATACTTATGCCTGCTCTTCTAGCTTTGTGAACTAATTCAAATGAAAGTCTACCAGAAAAAATTATGAAAGATTCCAAAAATGAGTGACTAGAATTTGATAAAACATTTCCAACTAATTTATCCATTGCATTGTGTCTACCAATGTCTTCACCGATAAATAATAAATTACCATTTTTATCGAATAAACCACAAGCGTGAGTTCCTCCTGTATCGTGAAATAATTTTTGTTGGTTTCTCAGTTCATCAATACTTTGACTGATTATTGATGTATTAATAACCAAATCTTTGGAGATCTCAGGACCATGAATGTGGAGAAGATTTGATATTGATTCTTTTCCACAAACACCACAAGACGCAGTGGAAGTATTCTTTCTGTTAAAATTAGAAATTGTTTTATCGTCTAAACCCGTGACTATGACTGTAATCTGATTATTTTTTGTATGGAAATCAATGATTTGATTATTTGAGTTAATAATGCCTTCAGAAAATAATAGCCCCGTTACTAGGTTAATATCGTTACCAGGAGTTCTCATTGTAATGCCTAAAGAGAAGCTGACATCATTCCCATTAGAAACTGATATGGAGAGTGCTTCTTCAATACATATTGTATCTATGCCTTTCTTCACACCATCTGGAGTGATCCATTTTGCTGGTACATCAGTTAGGCCCTCCATGGCTTGCGGATGTGTACATGTCTTATGTTACCATAGGTTGTAATGTATAACTACACGATTATTCATATAGCCCTCCTCTCTCAACGGTACATGGGCATTCTAGGCGGAGAAGGCTTCTCCCTACCAGTAATTACACAAACTGAAGTTGTAAATGTAAAAATTACTGTTACTGATAATGCAATTAATCAAATGAAAAAAACTATGGAAGGTGACGAAGAAACACATTGTCTTGTTATTAGTGCTCAATCAGGTGGTTGTTCAGGTTACTTATACGATATGAAAATTATTGAAAAGCCAGATTCACAAAACTTCCAAATACAAGAATTTGAAGGAGTAGAAGTTTTCATCCATAATGGAGACAGTTCACTACTAAATGGCATTGAATTAGATTTCAAAGATACATTAATGGGAGGAGGGTTCAACATAACGAACCCTAATGCTTCAAGAGAATGCGGTTGTGGTCAATCTTTTGGTTGATAATATGGTGAAAAAGGGCTATTACATCCATCAATGTAGTTTTACTGTTGCTGAAGGTTCAGATTCTATAGAACATATCAATAGATTAATTACATCAAATATTAAACAAATTAATCATCTTCAAAGTATAGAAAGTTTGATCTGTAATGCTAACGGTAGAATTACAGATTCTTTAGAAATACTACGAATTGATAATCAAATTCTACTTTTAGGGAACTTAGAAGCTTCAAAGGAAACTAGAAAATTGATTGTATCAGGCATACATTGGAATGAAGATGTCCGTATTATGAATGGTGACGGAATCCTAACAAAAGTTTCTTTCATTGGCACCAAAAAAGACTTAGTGGATATTATTCCAGTGGGNAAAATGATAATTGAAGATAATAAATGGGCGATATGGGGAGAATATTATGTTAAGATTTTAGATATTGAAGATATATCAAAAATTGATATAATATTGAAATCAAGTGAAATTGAAAAAATTTTAGAAGATATTCCCTCAGGTTACGAAAAATTAGAAGAAAAGGATTGGAGAGAATTTAGAGTTTTCAATGGGATACTATCATTTGAAGAGTACAAGCATAATCTCTTACCTTCTGAACTGGGTTTAGATATGTTAGTTGACTTAAAGAAAGGGTGTTATCCAGGACAAGAAATACATGCGAGAATGGAGAGTAGAGGTAAATTGAAAAAGAAAATTTCGAGATTTAAATCAAATAAAGATATAGAATTAGGGAAATATAGGTCAAAAAATGGAGAGAGGATTAATGTTACCACTAGTTTAGGAAAAACTGGATTTTTTTTGATTAACGATTTCGAAGATGAGATACTAATAATAGACGATATTGAGCTAAGACATGAAGAATTAAATTCTATCAAAATCTGTTGATTCAAAACTTTCATTCTTCTGTACCCATTCATCTAATGACATTAGTGGTGAAATTTTTAAATCCCCTAAGTGTTGAGTGAATAAATACAATGTTGGAGAATGAATATCAATTACTTGAAGTTGAAATTTTGTTTTGACTTCATTGGCCCTATTTCTAAAGAATGTAACTTCAATCATTAAACCGATTATTGTTGCAGTATACAAAACCAATAATATCGATAATGAGAATATTATGGGGTCTATGAAGAGTGTATCTTGACGTATTGCCTTGTAGGAAAATGTCAATTGTCTGACAAGAAAGAAAACTAATCCGACTCCGACCCAAGGAGCCATCCAAGATTCTACCAAACTATCCATTGGAATTACCTTCCTTTTGGGAAGATCTGCAAAAGAAAGAGCACTCGCTGTCGCTGCCCTAATTACTGAGATAAATGAAACTAAAATAATGTAAAGTAGAGAAGAAAGAAGTATCGTATTCTTTATGCTAAAACCAGCGAGCCAATGTAGATTCATTATTAATAAGTAAGAAAAAAGCCCTAAAAATACAGTAATAGGCATCCTATGGATTGATGATAAAATTCTATCAGATGTCTTGATTCCAATATCTGATCTTGGTATACCAATAATCTCCCAGCGATTGACTTTCTTTACTAAATTAGCTATTCTAAGAAGAACTTTTTTCTCAATTAGAATCCATTCAAATATTTTTAATGGAAACCAGGCTAATAATCCAATAATTATGGAAAAAGGAAACAAAATAGGCCAAGCAATCAGTGCTGGAAATAATATAAAATGTGTAACTCCAAGAGGATTAAGAAGATCAGATTCTATTCTTGCTTGACGATCTGGATCTAGGTATACTTTTCTTGCCTCAGCATCTAATTCCGGACGATATCTGCTCAATGGAATACCCGAGTCAAGAACTACTCGAACTTTTTCTCTGTAATGTTCATGTTCAGGTTCCATTCCAGTCCACCACTTCCATGCAAAAGACAGAGGTGTAGCTAAAAACAATGGAGAAAGCAATACTAAAATCGCTACGAAAGTGGATTCAAGAGTTGCTGCCATGACATTCCCAATACTAATCCATCATTAAAGAAATGGTGCAAATATATTCCAATAGTTCATTTATGTCTAAAAAAGCATTAATAGAGAAAATATTCTACACTAAAATAAAAACATGCATTAATATGTGATTCACCCAATCAGAATGTGTGGAAAGAGCCTGTAATATTGATGCTAAAGGTAGAGTAGTTCGTTTTATTACAGGTGTTTTTGCTATATTGGCAGGATTGGTACTGGCGGTACTAGTCACACAAGGATATCTTCCATCAGAAACCTACGGGCTAGCAATAGTTGGAAGTATTATTGGTGGTTTATTTGCTATGTGGGAAGCCAGAGAAGGTTGGTGCGTAGTTCGGGCTATTGGAATTAAAACACCACTTTGATTATATCAGTGATTACTTATTTTTACCAACTGAAGGTGTTAACTTTCTAGACTCCCTATTTTGACTNGCAAAAGATAAAATTAACCAACCTACAGAGAGAATAGCAGTTGATACTAACAGAATTATTGTCAACCACATGTAAATCATTCCATTAGAAAGTGGCCATGCCCAATAAGAAACAGATATTAAAACCATCAATAATAATATTCTAGAGGCTTCATTAGGTGTATTCCAACCCCTGTGATCTTTCCTAGGAGCAAGAAGAAAATCAACTAATGACACGAACATACAAAGCAAACATACTTTTTGAAGTCGTGTTTTTGAAAAACATTAATTTGACTTATTCTTTATCTTCGAGCCATCCCTTAGATTCGGTGTAATCGCTCAATGATTCCAATCTTTGGAATAATCTATTTCCAGTTCCACCTTCGCCTTTCTGAGCTCGTGCATTCCAAACCCCTCCAAACAGGAACTCCCAAATTCCAAAAGATTGGTGATGGAACTTTTTGAACAACCAGTCTCCTGGAACTAGTAGGAAAATGAATAGCAATGTCACTACTACACCTATCATCCCATTGGTCCATTCTGTTGATGCTGATATCAGAACTAAGAAAGCACCAGCACCAGAGAGATAAGAAATAACTGGAGAACTCTTCAAGAGATGATAGAGGAATGGAGGATTCTTACCTCGAGAATTGACGTATCGAGTTGTAGTGATCCATTGACCAACAGTTCTTCCCGTTTTATATGGCATGAAAACTAGATTGAATATTGGTAAAATCAAACTGAGTATCAGGACATAGGTCAAATCTGAAGCCCCGCCTGCAACTATATTTGTTAAAAGGTAGAACGAAAATAATGAAAAGTTCACTGCAAGATCCACTAAGGTACGGAACCATGCACGAGCCTTGTTAACTTCATCAAATCCTTCAGGGAATTCTTTGATAACTCGCTCTTTCCTAACTTTAGGCGTTTTTGTCTTCTTTGGTTTCTTTGCTTTCTTAGCTTTAGCAGCTTTCTTAGATTCTTTAGGGGTTGGTTCATCAACCTTTACAGACTTTGCTGCAGCTTCATTAACCTTAGCAGCCTTTTTTGCAGGCTTAACTACAGTAGTAGTTTTTTTATCTTCTGTCTGAGTATTTCCAGCCTTTTCTAATAGTCCCATAATTTCATTCTCCGTATAATTCACCCATCTTTACAAATATCGAGAAATCGGATGAACCAATAAATGCTTCTACAGATTTATTATCATCAGGAAGATCACCAAGAACCTGATTAATGATTCTGAAGAACTCTCCTTTTTCTTCCTCAGAAACAGACTCAGGCGAAGCCCCTACTTTCTCAAATAATGAAAATGATTCTGAGGCGATAAAATCCTTGATTGCATCTTCATCTGTAATGTCGCCAAGCAAATTATTGATTACTGAAAAGAATTCTGCAAACTCCTGGTCTTCTGATTCAGAATCTGTTAGTTCTTCTTCAAGATCTTCTTGAATTTCTTCTTCATATTCTTCGTATTCTTCATCAGGTGCTTGTATTAGTTCAACAGTTGGTTTAATTTCACGCATTTCTTGTTGTTGTTTTTTCCTTAAAACAATAATTTCTCTATCTAATTCGGAGCCGAAACGATTGGAGAATCGATCCAAAAGAGTTCCAACTTCGCCAGTAGCGATTCGGTCTATATGACCATACATACTCTCGCGGTTACCTACCGAAAGATTTGGATCAGAAGCTTTCCTTTTCTCCCAATGAGATTGAAAATCATTATTTTGAGTAGTTTCTACTTCCTGATTTAGATCCTCTATTTCATCAGAAACAATTTCTAAATCCTCATCAAAATCGATATTCTCGGATGGTGGCGGTGGTGGCGGAGGTAATGGCAAAGAGATACCCGGAGGGAGTGGCGGTAAAGGCATCCCTTGAGTGTCATCTTGAGTCTTCTCGTCCTCGCCCATAGTACTCACTAGTACTCTTCCGAACCTAATCACTCTTCAACATATTGTGATTCAGTGTTCAAAATATATCTAATTAACAATTGTCCCCCAACCTTTCAGAACTAGGAAAGTTGCTAAAGATTCTGTGACTTCAAACCTATCTCCGGAGTTTCCTTCAACTCTTATTCCAGCCAATTCGGCTGTTACATCATCTTTATTCAGTAAAATATTAAATTTCTTATCAGAAGAGAAAACTATTGATTCTTTTAAGGGGTTGAAATAATTGTTAGAAAAGGGATTTAATCTTTCTAATGGCATTTCTGTGACTCTTAATCCGCATTTACCATGCAGGCTACCTATCCATCGAATCACCCTCTTTACATCCACCGTAACTGCCTCATCTGTTTCTCCTGCAGAACCTAATACTACCGAATTATCACCTCTCACCATTTCCCAAAATACAGATGTATTTTTTTCACCGAAGACCCTTAATTTATTGTCTGCTAACAATCTATTCAGACGCTCGTCATCAGCCATATCAGCTATCTCGTTAATTTTTCCTACTGATAGTTTTTTTCTATTCACATTTGATACCTTGTTAGTATTCTCCACAGCAGACTGTAAGTTTTCAATAAATAATTTGTAGTCTGGACCTTTTTCTTTGATTACCTTCAATTTATGTGTAACGGATTGAATACCGGTATTAATTCTATTTTGCCAACCAGAGTCTGGTCCAGAAAGAATTGTTTGAACATTAATTCCTTCACCGCGAATGTAATTTACAAGCTGTCTTCTAGCATTAGAATCTAGGTGTAATAATGATGGATCTCTGACATGGATATGAAATCCTCTATGTCCGGAAAAAGAAGTTTGAACATATTTCTCTTCGAATCCAAATTCTGGTTGTAAAAAATCTGACCAGAGCGTCCATGCTTGTTCTTGAATCTTAGAAATCATGGTAGGGAAATCGTTATCCGAGACGCCAGGTAAATGATCTCCATCTAAATCGAAAATTAGGTCTGCTCCAAGCCAATCTTTGTCAATCATTTTTCTTTCATTAGGAGATTTATAGTATGCAGTACTATGGAAACATGAATGAGGAGTTTTCTGATTTAAATAATCTGAAAGTCCTTTTTTGTCTAAAAAACCCCTATGCCTATCAGGAGGTCTAGACCCCCAAGGTATAAACATCCATTCTCTACTTTTTAGCCTAGGAGGGACCCATAAATCATTGGGATTCAAAGATTTGTAATAGTCTCCAAATCTTAGAGCGAAACGACTCCAGCCCTCTACCATAGTGTACTTAGAAAGTAGGTGGCAAATTAAGTTGAGGTTTAATCAATCAAGGTTTAGATCCGAAACTTCTTTTCCTTCAGATGCTGAATCCGCACCGGTAGCCTCAACATAAGCTTCCCAACAAACGAATTGATCATCTAATACTATTGCTTCT
>JGI26062J44793_1000047_pt1 | contig 17153 bp, 19 predicted proteins | sample MarorgKNORR_S2LV_3_FD_44793 | JGI IMG/M metagenome (IMG submission 44793)
GTACCACCTTCCGGACTTCCCGCATTACCATTTACCGAATTGACATGTAGAATAAACTCCACATTCCTATCATTTGCAGGTGCTGTCCAATCAACAGTCCACATTGTTTGATCATTGCCTGCATCTGTATGGGAAACTTCATTTGGATTCCATGATTGAACTGATACATCATTTACAGAAATCTCTCCATCACTTACCCATAGATTAAATCCTCCTTGATTGATATTAGATGGATCAGCAGGTCCCCCTGTAAAACCAAGAGTTAGAGTATATACCTCTGAGTAATTGTAGGTATCAGGTAAACCATCTAATATTGGTAATACCGAATCACTAACGACGGCACCATGGCAATTACATCCTGAATCTTTTACACCCGCAACTCCTGTTGGTAAAGATGTAGCAGAAGGAACTGCCACCATACCCAAAAGAAGTACTACAAAAATTACTAAAGTTCTAGAAGCTATTTTTTCCTTATTCATTTCTATACCCCCTTCAATCAACTATGTACCGAAACTACCGCAGCCATTACTGAGTGAGCATCTCCACAATATTCTGTGCATAGAATTAGTGATTCTCCAGTATTAGTCATTGGTAACCACATAGTAGTTTTTTGATTTTGTAGTACGTCTTCTTTCGTACTCAATTCTAAGAACCAAGGTGCATGAGTAACGTCTTCAGATTCCATTACTAGTAAGTAGGTTTCACCGGCTTTCAAATTAATTACTGGTTGCATCCCATAACCTTCAACCATTTGACTAGAGACTGCGCACAAGTCGGCACTTAGATTGTAATCTCTCTGACTGAATTCGCTATTCACAGAAGGATTACACTCGAATGACCAAAACCATTGTTGTCCAGTCAATTCAATTACATGATAGCATTCAGAATTCACAAATCCTGTATCTGCATAAAATACATTATTCGAAGATTCGCCCTCTAAACATTCGTCACCTCTGGCTTCGCTTCCAGGTGCAGCCCAAACATGATCTAGTGGAGCCCATGAGATATAAGTTAGATAAATAATCAGTAGAAACGGCAATACAGTCCATGCAACTTCTAATTTTATGTTATCATTATGTCTCGGAAATACACCGACTTTCAAGTCATCTACATTGTCTGCTTTTTCACCATCAGTAGACCTGTATGAAAATGAATGATGATACAGCCAACCGAACGTAATACCTCCAACCAATAAAGACCAAAGAATATACTCGTCCCAAAGTACGTTAAACAGAGGTGATGTCACAGCCATGGTTATCTCGTTTCAATGGGAATGAAACCCACTCATAAGTGTCGCGGATAACACACCTTACTTACTTGCCAGAAACTATCTTAAGAATAACTTCTAAACTAACTCCAACTAGCGCTTGATGAAATGCTATATTACTCGCTTCAAAACTCTTTTTTCCTTCTCTTTTTTGTATGTGGTTAATGGTGTTAATATGATCCGTAAAAAAAATCTTAACACTAAAGAAGAAAGACTTTTTCTCGCTGCGAAAGCAATCAAAGAATCAATAATTCGTAATCTACCAATAGAGGATGGAGGATATAATTGCCCTATTTTAGTTGAGGGGATTAATGATGTGAAATGTCTTAGAGTACTGGGATTTTTGGGAATTATTGAGACAGTGAATAAAGGATGGGATAGACCAAGAATGGTAGCATATTTACACGAGACTTATGGTGCAAAATTAGCTATTGATGGACTACCAAGAATTATTTTGTTAATGGATTGGGATAGAACAGGAGAAGTTCTTCAAAAATCATTCACAAATCGCTTAAATTCTATGGATGTAAAGGTAGACGATAGTCTGCGTAATTCATTATCAAGACAATTCAAATATGAATGTAAAACTGTGGAGTCAATAATTAGTTTTTCAGACACTTTATTAGAGATTATTCCTCAGATTTAGAGTCTTATTCTGGTAGCGATGCGGTTTTCTCCTTTACAGTATTCAATACCAAATGAGTAATCGATCTTTCCACACCATCAATAGATAGAACATTTTTAGATAAATCATCTAGATCTTTTCTATTCTTAGCTCTAGCAATCACCATTGAATCGAAATCTCCAGTTACATCATAAACACCATGAACTCTAGAGTCTTTTGCAATTCTTTCTTGAATCTCAATCAATCTACCTTTCTGTATTCTTAGCCCAATTACTACATTCAATTCCCAACCAATATTATCAGGATTTAGTATAACTGAATAGCCTTTGATTACACCATTCTTCTCCATTCTCTTTACTCTATTTGATACAGTCCCAAGAGAAACATCTACTAACTCAGAGATTTTCCTCAACGAAGTCCTAGCATCATCTTCTAAAACCTTAATTATTTTTTTATCAATATCATCTATCAAGTAATCACTTCATGATGTCTATCGAAGACAGACTATTGAACATTTGCTTGATTCTAATGTATTTTTTTATTCAATTGTATAATTATACACTATTCTTCTTCGGATTCAAGTATGATTGGCAGCTTTCTTTTTGCTCTTAAAACTCTCCTTTCTTGCTCAGAAATCATCAAAGAAACTCTCCCTCCAATCCATACTGGTAGACAACTTTCTTCATTCTCCTCTACTAGAATGTGGCCCCCTCTGATCTTGTTTAATTCAAGGTTTATTTCATAAGCAGGCGGCTCTAAGCCAGTCAATAAATTATCTATAACTTCGCTACTCACAATTGATTTTCCATGTTTTATTTTTTGTATTAATTTTGGTGCTGCTTTACCTGCAATTCTTTCTAATTTTTCATCTTGTAATTTTGCACTAATTAGTCCTAAGTGTATGGCTCTAAGTGGCCTCCACCTTTTTCCAGGAATAAATGTTCGACCACTTCTTTTACTCCTATCAGATTCCCATATTTCTCTTGCTTCAGGAGTAGACCAGAGTATACTTTTTCCTCTTATCCAAAGATTTTTCTCATCCCAACCCAGAGTATCCAGTATCATATCTTCGATTTTACTACTTATTGGTTGAGGAAAGTTAATTTCATCAGGTTTAACTTTCTCTGGCTCTATGATTTTATCAAAATCCACAATTTTCTCAACATATTCTTCTTCTTTCTTCAGAACAGCCACGAAGAATCCTCCCGCTTTTACATCATCATTCCAAATTCTTAAACATTTTTTCAATTCCTCTTTGATATCAATATCAGTAGGAGGTAACATTGATTTAACAATTTTAGAACTTTCAATAATATTTCCTGAATCATCCAATTGGGGCCAATCTGTCATTCCGCATCTACCAGGTAAATCAACTAATTTTTCAGACATAGGGACTAATGAAATTTCTTTAGATAATCTCAAAACTTCTGAAATTACTGCCTCATTTTCTACAGGATCTAGAGAGCATGTTGAATATACGATCTTTCCACCTGGTTTAGTTAGATTAATTGCTTTAAGTAATAATTCTAGTTGTAATTTATGTAATGATTTTCCACCCGATGGTAACCACTTTTTCCAAACATCAGGATTTTTTCTAGTTGTTGCAGAACCAGTACATGGGGCATCTACAAGTATTTTATCAAATCCAGTTTCTGGAACTTTGGGAATAAATCTACCATCGTGATGTGTAATAATTGGAGTAATCGACCCATGCCTCTTAACATTGGCAACAAGAGTATTAATTCTACTACTAGCAATTTCATTTGCCATTACTATCCCACTTCCTTCCAAATGTTCTGCAATTTGAGTTGTCTTCGAACCTGGACTCGCGCACATATCTAGTACCAATTCTCCCGGTTTTGCATCCAATACGATGGCAGGAATCATTGAAACCGCTTCTTGTCTAGTCAATCTTCCAGTTTCATGAAGTGCGGATAAAATTATTTTCACATCTCCTTCGGCTTTCCCTCTAGGAAAAGGTAGATTCCAAGCACTTCCAACTCCTGTAAACCATTCAATCTTAGTTCCTCCAATCTCTTCCAGCCAATTTTCTACCCATACAATATCTTCTCTAAGGGGATTAACTCTTACAGTTTCATTTAATCTTTCAATAGAGTATTCTAGCCATTTCTCAGAATTTTCTCTCCAATTACCAACAGCCTTCAAGAGAACACTATCCGAAGCAATGGTTTCCCATGAGCGCTCGTCTAAGCCCATACTCCGACGGTTAACTAATCACCAATGAATCAAACGGATTAGAGTTGTTGCTAATTTCTGCTTCCGTAAACTAATTTCTACTTGAAAAATAGACTGTAATACTTCTAGATATCAATAATAGTTATACCTTCAAACGAACCCTCGGTAATTGCGGTAGTTCCGCATTTGGGATGCACATGACTAGACTAAGACGACGTATAGCAAAAGAAACAGGAGAGCCGATTAGAACTGATAAGGGAGGAGCATCAAGAAAATTAGAGGAATTATTACAGAGAGCTAGGATGAATGGAGCTAAACAAGGTCCTCTAGTTCCAGTCGAAGCTCTGATTAATGTTGAAAGGGACGAATGGATTTGGCAAGTAGTAGACAAAAGAGTTCTTGATGCATTGAGTCATAGATTAATTTTCCAATCAGATAATGGTTCACGCCGTGAAATATTAATGACTATGGGATTAGAAACTGCAATGGATGCAGCATCATGTATTGTTGAACTAGATGGCGGTTGTGTCCTAATTGAGACTTTAGACCCTTGAAAAGATATTATTTTGAAAGATTTTTCTTAATTTTGTAGAATTCATTGATTCGCGGCGTTGAAATACTAAATGTAGGTCCGATTGACAATGGCTAAGGAGAAGAAGGGTAGTGGAATCCAGCAAGCGGCTGGTCTGATTCGTTACTTCGATGAAGAATCTGAGGACGCAATTCAGATTTCTAGAGGTATGATTTACTTTGCTTGTATCTTCTTCTCAGTAACGATTTATCTCGCAAATCATGGTGTTTTGCATTGGTTAGCCGATACTTTCGGATTTTAATTATTCAGATTCAGTTAGATCTACGAAATCGACTTCATTATTGAGTAGTTCACTTGCATTTATCACTTCATTATTTTCTTTTTGATTTGTTAGAGACTTTGAGATAATATAATCTAATTCTGATGATCTTACCTCGGTATTTGGTTTTGCTTCAATAAGTGCGNTAATGGCTCTACCGAGCGCTCTTTCCACTGCTGGTGCATTTCGATCTAAAAGAGCAGCTCTAGCGTCCTGTAAAGCCCTATTTGCATTTTCAATCAGACTTTTTATTTCTGGATCTGTACCTATTAATAATTTAATTTCATTATCAACAACGTTAATTTCTTCTTCCATTTCATTCCGNGCAAATCTTGATAATTCTCTCCAGCATTCCCCATGTTCATTTAGAGAAGCATTAGTAATTTTTTCAAATTTTTTAACTCTAGTTGCTTCCCATGGATTCCTTCCTAATGATGCCATAATATCATGCACGCATCTAGCTCTAAGAGACAAAGGTCCGATTAATTCAATTTCATTATAGAAGCATTTTGCTAAAAGTCCAAAACCCCAATATGATACACTTCTGATATTAATTTTCAGTTCTCCAGAGGAAGAATTTAGCTCCCATTTCTGCTCATCATATTCAGGTCTTTTAGAAAATCTTGGAGGGTCATGAGGGCCTAATGATCGCAAAGAGACATTAGCAATGTCTCCAAGAAAAACATTACTTGTTTTTCCCTTCCAACCAATATTTCTAAGATAATTATCTTCATCAATTCTCATTTCTGGATCTCCAGAAATAACTTGAGCAAATAATAAACTACGATTTGGATCACAGCCAAGAGGTTTTTTGTTAGTACCCGCCTCTTCCACGAGTATCCGTAGTATCATTCAAACATCAACCTACTGATTTCCCAGATGTCATGATAACAACTGCTAAGTCCCTTCAATGAAAATCATAATCATGCCAAGGAGGAAGTATGGTCGTCTGGTGAAAACTGTGGAACGGCCGCCAAATGACAATTGTTCCCGTTGTCGTTCGGGAAAATATTGCCCAATCCCAGGTCACATCGGAAACAATGCAGTTGCAAATCGTGATTGGCAAGGTCCAGAAAATGTTGATAAAAGAGAAAATAAAAAGAATCCAGCAAAAAAATAGTTATTTTATAGAAGGAAAATTTTCTGTAATTTCTTCAGTAATTTCGAAATCATCAGATTCTAGTTCTGTTATACTTGGAGATGATTGTGCTCTGTGATAAATTTCTCTCAATGTTTGATCACCTATTTCCAGATAAACTCTTGTGGTTGAAATATTTGCATGTCCAAGAAGTCTCTGAATTGTCACTAAATCAGCTCCTCTTTCCAAAAGTCCAGTTGCAAAAGAATGCCTGAGTACATGAGGGCTCAATCTAGTTCTAGGTATGTCAGAAGAATCTGCAATACGGTCCAATAATTTTTGAACTGAACGCGGATTTAATCTTCGACTTCGACTAGAAAAAAACAATGACCTTCTATCCTCTTCTCTATTACAATTCTTTAATCTAGAATTTCGTATTGGCCTCCAAGCATCTAATGCATCTAATGTTGCATTAGTGAAAAGAACAGTTCTATCTTTCTCTCCTTTACCACCAATGACCAATGCAGATAAGTCTTCTAAATCTACATCATCTAAGTCTAAATTACATATTTCAGAACATCTAAGTCCTGTATCAAGCATCATTGTAATAATTGGAAATGCAATTGGATCCTCTGATCTTATAGCGGCTAATCTGACTTTTTGTAAGTCACTTTTTCCTAATGTCCTTGGAAGAGATCTGGATCTAGCTGGTCTTTGAATCCATTCAGGAATAGAGTATCCCATCCATTTCAATAAATGTGTTATTGCTGCAATTCTTGCATTAATTGTTGCAGGCCTTAGATCGCCTATTGTATTCAACCACGAATCAATTCTACCATTTTCAGGATTGATTTTATTGAAAAGTTCTGAAACTTTAATTTCTTTTACTTCATTCCAAGATAATTTATTCTCATTGGGTAGTTTTGTTGTTGTGAATGTTTTTGCTGCAACGACATAGGATCTTATTGTATGTTCACTCTTTTTTTCTGTCTTTAATTGCTGAGTCCAGCATTCATACCAGGGCAAGAATGCTAACCTGTGAAGTCTTTGAGGTAGTTTTTTAGTGTGTATCAATATTTCTGTACTGTTAAGATTTAACTCATTATCTGAGTCTAAAACAACCTCTGAGGTTACATTTTCTTCATTCTGTTTAGTCAATTCCCTCGCCTCATCGTCGCGAACGACGCGCATCCCATGTCCCTAAGGACAAAGCCAAGACTCCATTATTGGACTTGAATGCTTCTCTTCTTTTCATTTTTAGATTACATTTATTGTTGGTTATGAGAACAAGCCAACTTAGTAATCCACTCCATATTTCTCATCCACATTATTAGATTGGTAGTTAGTATCTAAAGAGAATCTATTTCCTTGAATTTTTTGTAAAAGTTTGNTTAATCTTTCTGAAACTGCTCCAGCTACATTAACCTGTGAAGCTTTTTCAATTCCTTCTAGTCCTGGACTAGAATTTACTTCTAAAACAAGTGCACCTCTTTCTGATTCTAATAAATCAACACCAGCAATTTCTAATCCTAAAATTCTAGCTGCTTTTATCGCTATTTTTTCAAAATCCGGGTCTATTTCTACTTTTTCTACACTGCCTCCGAGATGGAAGTTGGAACGGAATTCATCTCCATTTGCTCTTCTCCTCATACATGCGACAACCTTTCCGCCTACTACTAGTGCTCGGATATCTTTCCCATGAGATTCTTCGATGTACTCTTGTACCAAAGGCCTCATTTCTCTCTCTAACATTTGATAAACTAATTGACGAGCATGTTGCTCAGTTCTTGCTAGAAAGACTCCTGCTCCATGTGTTCCTTCAGTTGATTTCACTACACAGGGTGTTCCACCAACTCTACTAATTGCTCTATTTGTGTCTTCCCACGATACAACCTGTGCAGTAATGGGAACTGGAATATTTCCAGTAGACATCATCTGACAAGCTATTAATTTGTCTCTACTCCTAGTTATTCCATCGCTAGAATTCATCACAATAACTCCCATTCTTTCAAATTGTCTGACTATAGGAACTCCTCTTCTTGTAATTGAATAACCAATTCTTGGAATAACCGCTTCACATTCTACAGGCCATCCTCGATAGAAAATTTTTCCCCCTCTATCATCAACTATCATAGTTAGAGCAAGAGGGTCCAAGATTCTAACATCCCAACCAGCATTTTCTGCTTCTTCAGTAAGACGTCTTGTAGAGTATAATTTTGGCCCACGGGATAGTATAACTAATCGAGGCCTCATAATTCGCCGCGAACGCCCACCCTTCTTGACTTCTTTGGCTCCGGAAATGGTATTTTTGTACTCTAGTAGCGATTCTTTAACACAGAAGAAGGAAGGTATTGAAAGACTTGGCTCATCGACAAGTCCTGTTATTATGGCCGACGAGGAGTCTTACACGTTCGACTCATTATCAAAAATGATGGTTTTTGACTTGAGAGAAATATGTAAAAAAGAGGAATTACCATCCTCTGGCAATAAAGCGGAATTAATTGTAAGGATTCTTGGCCATTTCTCCTCCGATAATGATAGTGAAGACCTATTTATCGAAGAAGATTCCTCAGAAAGTTTTCCTCAAAAATCGAAAATTGAAGGAAAAGAGGAGGCGGTTCGCTCATCAAAAGATATGGACGATGCTATAGATAGACTGCTTTCTCGTGTTCAAACTAAGGATAATCCTGAAATTGAGGATAATTCTGTAGAAAAAGACATTACAGACGAATCGAAAATAGTTGAAGAAATAATGGAGGCAGAAATTGTTGAGGCAGAAATCATTGAAAAACCTGTACTTACTCATGAAGAACCATCTTTAATTTTAGATGAAGATGATCCCTGGTCATTAGAACATAATCAAGAAAAAATTATTGTTGAAGATACTTCTGAAGAAAAGATAGATCAACCATCAATGACGATAGTATTACCTTCAATAGATATTTTCAAGAAATATTGGCAACAAATTTCTGCAGTATTTATGGTAGTTTTACTGGTAGGTGCGGGTGTAGTTTACTTCCTTTCGGCCGATTCGTCATTCCAAGCAAGACCATTAAATTATGGTGATTCAATGACATTTACTTTGAGTGAAGGAGAGATTATTTTGGATGGTGACGATATGGTCGCATTACTTAGAGATAATCTACCTGATACGGCAATTACAGATGCCTGTAATAGGCTTACTGTAGGATTGGCGGGAACAGGCTCAATCTCTATAGTAGAGGGAGATTTGTCTCAAATTACTCATCCAGTTGACAGACAGTCGTCCGAATTATTAGGTACGATTAATGCCAAAGATGCCTATGGCCGTTCACATTTGACAGTACAACAACAAATAACACATAATCTCGAAGTAGATCTGGAAGGTAAAACATGGAGAGATACTGATATCTGTGGAAATTTGGGTTGGTCATTATCAGGTAACGATTTGCTAATGACAACCAATCTTTATGATGAATTAACTGAAACGAGTCTATTGCGCTCTGAGTCAATTATTTCATTTACTGATGTTGAGGGTGCAACAACAAATGCAAATGTTGTTACTTTTGGAGCTGATGGCTTTGGAAATTTAGATGGAATAGCTCCAATTCTAACATTTCCTCTAGCCCCTATTGAATTACATGACTTTTTTGGTGATATAAAGTTGAAATCAGGAATGACTTCTGAATCGGTTTCTAACTGGAATAATGATTGGGAATGGAGCGTCGGCTCAGAACAAAATACTGCAGATCACGGACTGGTCTATCCTGTAAAAATTTCTCATTCTGAAGTTGAAAGGTGTCTAGGAAGAATGAATATTGACATTCTTGTAAAAAACGGTGTGCCTTGGGCAGTTGAACAAGTAGTTGATATCTTAATTGATAAGGATCAGAGTTCTTCTGATTGTAGTTTTATTGAAAGTGCTGCTACTGATGCGGCTCTTCCGGAAGGAACGCTAACGGTGAAAATGACGATGAGTAGAATAAGCTCAGATTCAGGTACAGAATCTATTTCTTGGGGTTCAACATACGCAGGTAGACCAGGGCCTGGAGAAGACAAACTCAGTACTAATGCAAAGAAAGATTGGTCAACTGCAATGTGGGATGAATCAGAAATCAGGTCGTTTACATTAGAAGACGCTATTAGCTGCTTGCGTGCAAATCATTCTAATCGAGACATTACAGTAGCAATAGATAGCGATGGATATATCTGGCAATCTGTTTACTCATTAAATGAAGTGGAAGAATGGAATCTCTCATGGGTTCGTTCTGATGAAACATCTGGTTGGGCAATAGTCAGACAATCAGATAATGGTTGTTCATTCGAAGATGAAGATCGTGATGATGGTGAAGTAATCTGGAATCAAGATGCAATTCCTTCAACTCATACATTGAAGAATCTTGAATCTCGTGTACTTGATTCTAACAGATATCAAGACTTATCTGTATCTTTGGGTGAAAATCAGTGGTTAGAAGGAAGTAGTTTTGGATACAGACTTTCAGTATCGGAAGATAGTGATTTTCTCTCTTTTCTACCTGGTGATTTTACTGAAGGAGAAGTGACAGTGGCTGGAAGTAGGGAATGGACACAATCTAATCGCAAGCATAACATAAATTTTGCAATGGATGCTCAAACAGGAAGGATGCTTGCCTGGGCTGAGATAATTGGCCAACCTTAGATCATCTAAAATTAGTAATCTTGTAATTATTTCAGGCGGCACATTCAACTTCCTTCTAAGCGCCGAAGGCGCTTGTATGTCTGCTGATGATGATAGTAATCTTCCGGAGGTTGAGAAGATTCCACTAGTAATCGACGCTGAATTTACAGAAGAAGATGAAGTTCAAACTACAGAAAGTAGTTTGAATGAATCTTCTCATCAAAGAACAACTAGACCATTGGATTTACCCTTTCCAACTCCGACACCTGATGGTTGTGCAAGAGTGATTACTGTAATTAATCAGAAGGGAGGAGTCGGAAAAACAACTACTGTGATTAATATCGCATCTCAACTGGCATTGAGAGGTCACCGTATTTTAGTTGTAGATGCTGACTCTCAAGGTAATTGTGCGACAGGATTAGGAGTAGATAAGAGTAAAGTTCAGTACACAACTAGAGATCTAATTCTTTCCCCNGAAACTGCTATTTCTGCTCGAAACGCTACCGCTGTAGATGGTCTACATATGATTGTTGGAGATAGAAGTCTAGTAGGATTGGAACAGGAAATGTTGAGGCAATTAGGCAGGGAAAGAAGGTTATTAGAAGCCTTAGAACCATTACTTCCACATTATGATATTGTAATAATTGATACTCCTCCCTCATTGGGATTGGTAACAATAAATGCTCTTGTTGCTAGCAATGGAGTATTAATTCCAGTACAAACAGAATATTTTGCTCTTGAAGGTCTTGCAATGTTAGCCGGTACTATTAGAGAGGTCAGACATTTACTAAATCCAATTTTAGGTGTTGATGGAGTTCTACTTACAATGCATGCTAGTACTCTTCTTAATCAACAAGTGGCTTCAGAAATTTTTGAACATCTTCCAGAGTTTGTAATTCGTCCAGCTATACGTCGTAATATCAAACTAGCAGAAGCACCGAGTCATGGTGTACCAATACACTTACATGATCCAAATAGTAATGGCGGTAAAGATTACCAAGATGTTTCTAGTGAACTGGAAAAAAGATGGGGACTAAGATAATGTCATCTAAAGGCCTTGGAAGAGGGCTAGAATCAGTAGCAGAACTATCTAAAGAAGGTCCAGATCTTACATCCTTTGTATCTGTATCAAAGTTACCAACTGATTCTCCAAAAGTAGCAGTTCTTTGGATGATATTTGGAAGTATATCATTTGGAACTATGAATGCATTGGTAAAATGGACATCACTGAATGCAGACGTATGGATGATAATTTTCGTTCGTTCACTTGTAATTGCTGTAGTAGTAGCAATTTTTACTCGATTTCAAGGTATAAGTCTGAAAGTAAAAGATCGAAAAAAGATGTTTTTACGATGTCTGACTGGACTTATTGCAATGTTACTATATTTCACAGCATTATCACTAATTCCAATTGGTCAGGCAGTGACATTACAGTATACTGCTCCCTTATTTGTTGCACTATTTTCAGGTCGATTAATTAGCGAGAAAGTATCTTCTTCAGTAATCATTCTCTTANTTACTGCTTTCATAGGAATAGTTTTGATAGTTTCTCCAGATTTAGACAGNATTGACTCCAATGCATTGCTTGCTTTAGGGTCAGGATTATTTGCTGGTTTAGCGTATATTTTTGTTCGTGATTTAAGAAAAACAGAATCTCCCTCTTCTGTAGTATTTTGGTTTGCAGCTTTTTCTGTCTTAGGATCAATGGTCCAAGCGATTCCTGACTTATCTTCTCTATCTATGGAAATGATCGCGGCTTTAATTGGTATTGGTATTGGTGCTGGTGGTGGACAGGTGGGAATTACAATGGCGTATCACAAGGCAAATGCAGCTTGGGTCAGTGCTTTTTCTTATCTTACTGTGATAATAGCAACAATTTATGGTATCATTTTATTCGATGAAATACTAACTCTGAAAATCATTANGGGTGGGTTAATGATTATAGGATCAGGTATTGCATTGGTATTCTTTACTCCTTCTAGCACAGAAAATCAAATATCTTAATCAAACCATTCGGAGATTTGGTCAAGATTTTTTCTTGTAAGATTGGGTACTTTGGCATTATCTGCAGGATACCCTACTGGCATCAGTAACATTGCATGCTCGTGTTCAGGTCTATCTAGAATATCTCTTAGAAATTTCATTGGTGATGGCGTATGTGTAAGAGTAGTTAGTCCCATGTTCTGTATAGCAGCAATAAATAAACCGATTGCAATTCCACAAGATTCTTGAGAATAATAAGTTGGTGAAGTTTCTCCGTTCGGGCGAACTCTTTTTGATTGTCTAAATACAACGACTACCCAAGGCGCATCAGTAATATGTTCCTTGATATAATCAGTACCCAAAGGTCGTAACAATTCTGCCCATGCTTCTGGCATTCTTTCAGAGTATGTCTTCTTTTCTTCTTCCTCAGCTGCTTTACGAATTTTCTTTTTCAAATCTTCATTTGATATCGCAACAAAAGTCCAAGGCTGTAGATGGGCACCGGATGGTGCTGTACCTGCAGTTTTAATGGCTATTTCAATTAATTCACGAGGAACCTCTTTCTTTGAAAAATGTCTAGTAGTACGCCTTTTTTTCATTATTTCAAAGAATTTAGATGCATTTTCTGACATCTTATCAAGGGTCATCTGAGAGAATTCTAAATCAATGAAATCAGATTTTTTATCATTCATATTTTCCCTCTGATCGTTGTACAATAAGCGCTGCAATAATTATTGACGATAGTGCTACAGAAAGAATAAATCCAGGTAAACTTTCATCATCTTCAGTCATACATGAAGTATCATTCCCTCCCCACTCTTCTCCATCATACCAACAATCTGACCATATTTTCCAACCAAATCCTGTTTCTGGAACTCTGGTGACTGAATCATTATTATCTACTTGATCAATTCTCCAATTCAAATAGGTTGCTTCTTGATCTACAATTACCGCTGCTGTCCATGTTTCATTGTCCAATGTATTCATTTGGATCGTTTTCGGAGGATAGCAAACACCAGAATTAATGCATACCTGAGTTATCCAGTTAATATGACTTAGATTAGTAATTTCATTCTTCAGAGTTAATGAAATAGTAAACTCCTGATTTGCATAAACAATACTGTTGTATTCCATAGATTCGATATCCGTTCCATCTAAATTTGCTTCCTCATTAATTCCACCATCAGAGGCAATAACATTTGACGCTAAGAGAGCCGCTAAAACCAATGCCAGCAGTTTGTGCATAACTGTTCGTAGAGATTATTACAAATGAATCCTATTGATTCATGTTTCTAGTTCCCAAAGTTCATCACCAACCCAATGAATTGTCTTAATCGCCTTTCCCTTGGTCATTTCTATCATTTCATTACCACTAACTAGAGCCATACCAATTGCTAGAGGCTTCCCATGTTGTTGATCTCTAATCCACATTAAATCACCAGGCTCTATATCTGGATCTGCCAGATGTATACCCGCCCCCATACAATCGGCTCCATTCATTAGAAAAGGAATAGCCCCATGATCAACGGCTGCCCAACTTTTTTCTATATTCCAAGCCAATACTCCTCTGATTGTTGGATACCATAATTTTCCTGCATCAGTTTGAATTTGAAATGCTAGAGGTATTTTATCAACTAAAATCAAATCTCTTTCTTGAAAATGCCCTTTTTCTAGAAATAAATTAGGAAAATTTAGCTCGATACCAATTGTTTCAGAAAGTTCTTTCATTTCTTTACGAATTTGTTTCCACCTTACAGGTGTCCTCCGCCTAATCCTCTTCTCGCTCACAATTACTTCTAAGAGGATAATGTCTATGAATATACTTTATTTTAGTTACACAAATCATGTTTTTTACTATTTATTCTGATAGAATTCACTAATTTTCTGTTTGCTGTTTAATCCAATCTATTGAAATAAGGGCGGCAAGTCGGCGGCTTGCATGGCAAAGTGGCATGGTATATCTCGACGNAAGGCAACTGGCGGACGCTTGAAGCGACCAAACCGTTATCGTGGCAAGCGTAGGACAGAGATTTCCAGCGAAACTCAGTATGCTTTCGTAGGTGATGTTGATGCATCTAAAAAGTATAGAAAGAATGCAGGATCTCAAACTGTTAGAGTTACATCAGCACATACTGTAAATGTTCACTCTAAAGATGGTAAAACTACTCGTTCAACAATCTCAAACGTTCTAGAAAATAATGCTAATCTTAACTTCGTTAGAAGAAATATAGTAACAAAAGGTGCAATTATTCAAACAGAGCTTGGCAAAGTTAGAGTCACCAGTAGACCAGGTATGGACGGAGTAGTTTCTGGCGTTCTTATCGAAGAATGATTCAGTCGAAGCCCTCAAGTTTGCCGAATAACGCGGAGAGAGCGGTAGCATGACAGCGGACAAGTCGAAGATGACTCTCTGGACTAGATATTTTGATTCTAAACTATCTCGCTCTGAGGGTCGTAGAGTTCCAAAAGAAGCTTCAATTCCTAGTCCTAGTCTTGACTCAATTGTTTGGGCCGCAAGAGATGTGGGTCTTTCGAAGATGAAGCGTGATATTGAAGCTAGTCATCCTTCTCGTCCACATCTGAAAGAGGGTAGACTTATTCTTTCTACTAAAGAAGCTACTTCGGTTACTAATTCCAGTTCTAAAGAAGGAGTTATGCAGAGTATCGGACTTCGCCTACGTAGTCAGTATATTGAAGCAAAGAATGATGAGAGTCCTAAGAATAAACCACAAAAGAAAGGTGATAAACAGGTTCGCTCACAAAGAAAATCATTCAAGGGTAAGAATACTGGACAAAGGAAGAAACGTTTTGGACGTAAATAATCAAACTTCTGGAGTCCACCCGAATTTATCTTCCACTCTTCCATTCATTATATCAGTAAGTGCCGTNTATAATTCCTGAGTAATCANGCCNATTCCTCCATCACTGTAATTGGCGATTTNCCCGCCATGTTCTATTGAACCAATAGGAGAAATTACTGCCGCAGTACCTGCACAAAAAGCCTCATCTGCAGTCATTGCAAAGTTAACATCAACTTTTGTTTCTTGAACTTCATAACCAAGTGATCTTGCCAATTCTATCGTTGACATTCTAGTAATTCCTGGTAAGATAGTACCTGTAAGTTCGGGTGTGTAGATTATCTTGTCTTTAACGCAAAAGAAGTTTGCAGCCCCAACTTCTTCGATATATCTATGATTTACTGCATCGAGATAGATAATTTCTGCATATCCTTCTGATTTTGCGTTTTTCGATGGCATCATACCTGGTGCATAATTTCCAATTGCTTTGACACCACCAGATCCGCCTGGAGCTGCTCTATGATATTCATCTGAAACTTTCAAAGAAATCGGATTCATACCGCCCTTGAAGTATGGCCCTACTGGAACTGCATAGATTAAGAAAGTGTATTCTGGAGCAGGAGCNACTCCTAGAATTGGACCACTNCCAAAAATCAAAGGTCTAATGTATAGTTCTCCTCTTCCGGTGGGTGGTAACCAACGGATATTTTCGTCTACTACCTTCCTTACAGCTTCCAAAAACATTTCTTCTGATACAGGTGGCATTCCCAATCTTCTACAACCATCAGCTGATCTCCTTGCATTGTGTTCCGGACGGAATAGTAATACTCGGCCATCTTCAGACCTTCTTGCTTTCATTCCTTCAAACAAACCTTGCCCATAGTTGATAACGCCCGCTGCGGGTGAAATTCTCAATTCTTGATAATCTTGCATGATACCATCTTCCCATTCACCACCTTGCTGACATTTTGAAATGAACATTCTATCAGTTTCTGTAAAACTGAATGTTAGACTGTCCCAATCGATACTTGGTTTCGACTCATCTAACATTGTAACGGCCTCAGTTGAATACCTAGGGAGAGGGGACGGCTTTCAACGGTTGTGTTTAATCAAACTCAAAAATAGTATACATGAACTTTACAAAGGTTGGTATGCGAACACTTAATCTCAGGCTTGGGTGTTACATTGGAATGGAGTGAAGAAGCCTGTATTATCTCGGGAGATAATCGTGCTTTACCCGGAAATGTAGGTAAAACTGCGATTGAATTGTGGTGNAGATCAAAATCAGGTCATTCAGTATTATTATTGGTTCATGGATTAAACCCATATCTAGAAATTTCAGATCCTNAAACTAATTCTGATTCTATATCTCCTGTCTTATCTTTAGAATCTGTCTCAGAAGATTGGAGAGTAATTGGGTCTCCTCTTCCAATTGGTAATAAGTTGTATGAAGGAAAGGAAAAGCCTCATTGGAGAGTTTTTGTTAAAGATACAACAATTGTAAGGAAATTGAGAAGTGAATTGTCCGCTCAGGGATGGAATGTAACAAGCTCAGATATTTTATTAGTACATAGATTGCTAATGGATTGTGATTTAGGGCCTCATATCTCATTTTCTGGAGAAGTTCTATGGGCAAATGAGCGTGCACCAAAAGAAATTTNTAGAATTGAAGATGCGGATTTAGCATCTGAGAGAATCAAAGAATTAGGAGGAGCTGGA
>JGI26062J44793_1000048_pt1 | contig 17118 bp, 18 predicted proteins | sample MarorgKNORR_S2LV_3_FD_44793 | JGI IMG/M metagenome (IMG submission 44793)
ACATCTTTAGGAAATATAGTTATTGAGCTTTTTACTGATACATCGCCNATTACNGTNAATAATTTTGTTAANCTATCAAACGATGGTTACTACAACGATGTAATNTTCCATCGAGTAATAAAAGGTTTTATGATTCAAGGAGGTGATCCAAGCGGAACTGGTCACGGTGATATGGGTAAGTATCCTGGTTATGACTTTGAAGATGAGCTTGATAATCCTATGAACTACGAAAAAGGTATTGTAGCAATGGCCAATAGAGGTCCCAATACAAATGGAAGTCAGTTTTTTATAATGCATGAGGATTATCCTTTACCATATCAATACACAATCTTTGGTAAGGTGTTAAGTGGCCTCGATGTTGTTGATGCTATAGGTAACGTACAAACTGGTGAAAACGATAAACCAAATGAGGATGTCGTGATTTTAAATATTAAAATTACAAGTGGTTAAGTACTTTTAAAGCCTTATTTGTTAAAATTCCACCAGCTAAGCCTTTATTTGAGTTTTTCATATAAGCTTGATTGAAACATTCTTTAGTTAAGTTTTTTATATATGACTCTTTGTACTTAGTTTCATCTGATAATTTTTTAGATATATTTTCTCCAAAATCTCTCTGCATTTTGATATACAGAAGTGAATAGATTGATAGTAACTCATCACGATTCGAATAAAGCTTTTTATTTATTAATTTTGTTAAATCTTTAATTTTTAAAGATGGACTGTAGATAGATTTAAATTTATCATATTTTTTTTGATCAAGAGATATATTTTTGTCTATAAGTTTTAAGCTTGTCTTTACAAGATTGTGTATATTAATTTTTCTTAAATCAGTTGAGTTTATATGAAGTGATTTAGATTTATTACGTATTGATATATTGCTACAAATTAATTGATATTTATTTAAAGGTTGAAATTCAAGTGTTACAATTTGATCTTTAATCACGTTGTTGAATAAAACAGTTATTTGATTTTTATCAAATTTAACTTCTGTATTTTTCTTCATATATTTATTAAAACAGATGTTAATAAAATTTATAGTTTCTTAGGTAGAATATATTCGTAATTAATATACAAATATAATGATAAAGATAACTCTCCCAGATAAGTCAGTTAAAGAATTTGATTCAGACATTGATGGAATAGGAATAGCTAAATCTATAAGTAATAGTTTGGCAAAAAGTGCTGTTTGTATTGATGTTAACGGAGAATTAAAAGATTTATCTTATGTCATTAAAGAAGACTCCAAATGCAAAATTTATACAAAACAAGACAAATATGCATTAGATACATTAAGGCATTCAACTGCCCATGTTCTTGCTCAAGCTGTACTAAATCTATTTCCTGGTACTGAATTCGCAGTAGGACCGTCCATAGAAGACGGCTTTTATTATGATTTTTTGTTTAAAGAAAATATTAAAGAAAGTGACCTTTCGTCTATTGAAAATGAAATGAGAAGAATTAATAAAGCGAATCAACTTTTTATTCGTGAAGAGATATCAATTAATGATGCAAAAAATAAGTTCTTAAATCAGCAATTTAAACAGGAATTAATTACTACTGCTGATCCTTCTGAGGGTGTCGAAGGGGATAATATATCAATTTACAAGAATGATAACTTTGAAGATCTCTGTAGAGGACCTCATGTTCCAAGTACAAGCCAAATAATCCATTTTAAGTTAACTAAATTAGCTGGGGCTTATTGGCGTGGGATAGAAACAAATCCTCAACTTCAAAGAATTTATGGTACTGCATGGTTCTCTAAAGAAGATTTAGATAATTATTTAGCACGTCAAAAAGAAGCTGAAAAAAGAGATCATAGAAAACTAGGTAATGAATTAGATTTATTTGTTAATACTGATGAAATAGGGCCAGGTCAGTTTTTATGGAAACCTAAAGGGTCAATCCTTAGACAAAATATTGAAGATTATTCAAAAAAAGCTCATGCAGATAATGGTTATGAGTATGCATATACTCCACACATTGGACGTTCAGTCCTTTGGGAAACTTCGGGTCATCTTGATTATTACAAAGAAGGAATGTACCCACCATTGAAAAATGAAGGTAATGAAGATGATGAATACTACTTAAAGCCAATGAATTGCCCTTTTCATATTTTAATTTATAAAAGTGATATACGATCATATAAAGAATTACCATTACGTTTTTTTGAACTNGGTTCTGTTTATAGATATGAAAAGACTGGAGTACTTCATGGACTGTTGAGAGCNAGAGGATTTACACAAGATGATGCACATATTTTTTGTACTANTGACCAAATTGAAGAAGAGATCCTAAATCTCTTAACATTTTCAATAAAACTACTAAATGCCTTTGGATTTGATTCAATTGAAGCTGACTTATCAACTAGACCCGAAAAATCAATTGGAAATGAAGACGACTGGGTTAAGGCAACAAATAGTTTAGCTTCAGCATTAGACAATCAGAATATATCTTATGTAACTGCTCATGGAGAGGGAGCTTTTTATGGACCAAAAATAGATCTTCATGTTAAAGATGCAATAGGCAGAAGATGGCAATTATCAACTATACAAGTAGATTTTTCACAACCAGACAACTTTGATTTGCAGTATGTAGATTCGAATAACAAACGAATTAGACCAGTCATGATTCATAGAGCATTGTTGGGTTCTATAGAAAGATTTACTGGGATATTAATTGAAAATTATGCAGGTCATTTCCCAGGTTGGCTAGCCCCAGTTCAAGTAAGAATATTGACAATCGGTGAAGTATCAAATTATGTTGAAGAAATAGTAAAGTCATTGAAAAATGTAAGACTTGAAATTGATGATAGATCAATACGCTTAGGTGAAAAAATTCACGACTCAACTAAACAAAAAGTACCTATATCAATAATCATTGGAGAAAAAGATGTTAGTTCCCAAACAATGGCGTTAAATATTCACAATCAAGATAATCAAAAAGATATCAAGCTAGAAGATGGAATTAAACAAATTAAAAATGTTATTAAAGTTCCGAAGTTTAAGCTCTAATGGCTGAAGGAATCAATATTAATGAGGAGGATGTTCAAAGGCAGAATGTACCAGATGATTTAAACTCTCTAGCAGTTGGTAGTTATGTTATTCCCGATCCAATTCGTCGTAGAAGATTTGGTCACTTAGTATCTGTAATCGCATTCTTAAATTTATTACTTAATTATTTTATAGATTGGATTAATTTTGCTACAACGTCCTTAATATTGTTTTTAGTTGCCATATTCATATATTTAATTGATAATCGAATTTCATTAAATCAAAATTCTATTATTGAACATCTTGAAAATATCATTACACATTCAATTGGTTATTACTCTATTGCTTTAACTTTTGAATTTAAATTAAAGCCTTTATTTTTAAATCCTGTTTGGACAGTGATAGTTTATAGCCACGAAAATCCTCCCAAGTTAAAATCAATTGTTGAAATAAATGCTTATAGTCTTGATTTAATNAATGATGTTTACACAGAAGATGTATTAGATGCTTGAGAAGTATTTAAAGGAGCATTCTGAAAAGTTTGCTTCACCTTTTATTAAATTTTGTATATTCATTGGTATAAAACCTAATGTACTTTCAATAATTGGTTTGTTAGTCGTAACCCTAGGATGTTATTTATTATTTATAGACCTTAAAACTTTAGGTGCCATTGTTATTTTTCTTGGTAGTGCAATTGATGGTCTTGATGGACCATTAGCTAGAAAAACAAATACTATGTCGGATAAAGGAGCATTAATTGATTCATTTATCGATAGAATTGGTGAACTTTTTATTTGGAGTGTTGTTGCTATTAAATTTACAGAATCAGATATTCATTTATTTTTTATATTCTTAGTACTTTCAGGATCAACGCTAGTACCTTATTTGAGAGCAAGAGGTGAAACATTAGGAATAGATAATAAAGTAGGTTTAGCTGCAAGACCAGAAAGAGTTATTTTTGCAGTGATTTACATGTTATTTTCATTACCTTTTACAGCTGTTTATATCTTTACTCTTATTTTATGGACTACAGTTTATCAAAGATTTATTATCCTATACAAGAATTTGTAATGAAACTTTTTCAATATCTGTTTATACGTTTTTTTCATGGGGTATTAAAAATCCTACCTTTTAATTTTGTTCGCTTTCTTTCTTATCCAATTGGATTTATATATTTTATTTTCACATTCAGAACTTCAGCAAAACTATATAAAAGAAAAAAAGAAATATTCGAACCTAAAAAATTACGATATGATCCTTTGTTAGTAAAAATTAATTATTCTAGATACTGGTTAGAAACGCTTTGGTTAACTAATAATAATTTCGATAAATACATATCTAAGAATATGGAAGTAATCAATCATGACAACGTCAAAAAACTAAAAAAACAATATCCTGGTCTTATTTTTGCATTACCTCATATGGGTAATTGGGAATTTGCAATTCCAGCTGGTAATAATATTAATTTAGATTTATTAGCTGTAGCAGAACCATTATCAAATAAGTATGTTCTAAATTGGTTTAAAAAATTGAGAGAGAGTCTTGGAATAGAAATTATCATTGGTGGAAAAGGTCAAAATACTTTCAATACCCTTGAAGAGAAATTAATTAGTGGGAAAGACATATGTTTGTTGTCTGACAGAAGTGTAAACAAATCTGGCGTTGCTGTTGAATTCTTTTCTAATATTGCATCATTCCCGAGAGGACCAGTTGCATTATCTTTAAAAACGGGGGTACCAATAGTTCCAACAGCAATGATTAAAAAATCGTCAGGTTACATGCTTTATTTTCACAACCCTTTTTATGTCCCACTATTTGAAAATGAAGCTACAAGCATTCAACAAGGTCTCAAGACATTATCAAATAGTTTCGAGGAGCTGCTTTCAATGGACATCAATGATTGGCACTCTATACAACCAATATGGACAGCTGAATATTAAAGTCTTACTCGTCTGTCCTTACGATTTAGATCATCATGGTGGTGTACAGAATCAAGTTAAGTTATTAAAAAATGGACTCGTTAATAAAGGTATCAATACAAAAATACTTGGACCATCATCTTATGATTACGACATCGGAAATTCTGTCAAGATTCCGTTTAATGGTTCACAGAACCCAATAAATTTTTTTCCTAGTAAGAAAATAATTAATGAAGCCATTTCTTGGGCTGATGTCATACATGTGCACGAACCATTCATGCCTTTTTTCTTTTGGAGATTACATACTAAAAAAAAGATTATTGTTACGCATCATGCAAATATTGGAAATTTTATCAAAGCATGTTTAAAGATTTTATATTTATTTACGAGAAATAAAAAATTGTATTCAACCGCTGTAAGTAGTGAAGCTTTAAATAATGCTACGTCCTTAAACAAGGGAATAGTAATTATTCCAAACATGATTGAGATTAATAAAGATATTAGATACGAAGATAATGGTAACTTTCTGTTTATTGGTAGAGATGAAAAAAGGAAAAATCTAAAACTTTTTGTTCAATTAGCTAATTTTTATGAATCAAAATTTAAATTTATAGCTGTTACTAATAAAAAAACGGATAATAAATCTGTTATTTATCATATAAGTCCATCTGAAATAGACAAAAAATCAATAATTAGTAATGTTGGCATATACATAGCTCCAAACAACAAATCTGAAAGTTTTGGCATTACGATATTAGAGGCAATCAATCAGGGTAATGTTGCTATTTGCTCAAATATTAAAGCTTTTAAAACTTTGTTAAATGACTCTGGCATTTTTTTTGCTAAAGATAATTTTGAAGATCTTAAAAAGACAATAAATAATCTTAATGAAGAAAATTTAAATGAAATTTGGTCGAAACAATACAATTATATTTCTCAAAATTACAGCATGGACAAAGTATTGCAAAAATGGATTTATGTCTATAAAAATATATAGTTATTATTAATAGTATGAAAATTGAATCGACTTTTAAAATTAAAAAAGGTTTAGCAGAAATGTTAAAAGGCGGCGTAATCATGGATGTGGTCAACGCTGAACAAGCTGTGATAGCTGAAAAGTCTGGGGCTGTAGCTGTTATGGCCTTAGAACGTATACCTGCTGATATTCGTGCTGAAGGTGGTGTAGCTAGGATGTCATCTGTTGAAACTATCCAAGAAGTTATTGATTCCGTAAGTATTCCTGTAATGGCTAAAGCAAGAATAGGTCATTTTGTTGAAGCACAAATGCTTGAATCACTTGGTATAGATTTTATTGACGAAAGTGAAGTTTTAACACCTGCTGATGATAAAAATCATATTTATAAACATGATATAAAAACTCCATTTGTCAACGGTGCTACTGATATAGGTGAAGCATGTAGAAGAATTGGTGAAGGTGCTGCAATGATTAGAACTAAAGGTGAAGCTGGAACTGGTAATGTTATTGAAGCTGTAAGACACATGAGAAGTATGACCGATGGTATAAATAAAATTATTACTGCTGATGTAAATAGTCTTATGTCAATAGCTAAAGAAATAAGAGCACCTTTTGAAGTTGTTAAAGACATACACGAGTCAAAAAAATTACCTGTTGTAAATTTTGCTGCAGGCGGAATAGCAACACCTGCAGATGCAGCTTTAATGATGCAGCTAGGTTGTGACGGTGTATTTGTTGGTTCAGGAATCTTTAAAAGTGGTGATCCTAAAGAACGTGCTGAAGCTATTGTGATTGCAACTACAAACTTTGACAATCCAGAAAAACTTGTTGAAGTATCTAAAGAACTAGGTGAACCTATGGTTGGACTAAATATTGACGATTTAGATGAGACGGAGAAACTAGCCAAAAGAGGTTGGTAATGAAAACTGGAGTATTAGCTCTCCAAGGATCGTTTTTTGATCACGTAAAATCATTAGAACTTATTGATAAAGAATATCAATTAATAAAATCTGTTTCAGATCTTGATAGCATAGATTCATTAATTCTCCCCGGTGGTGAATCAACAACAATGATGAAAATTCAAAAGAATGATGATTTGTTCGAATCCATTAAAATTAAAATAAATGAAGGAATGCCAACTTTGGGAACATGTGCTGGATTAATTCTCCTAGCAAATGATGTTATTGACGGTCAATCATCAATTTCTTGTTTAAACACAGTTGTAGAACGAAATGCATATGGACGTCAAAATGAATCTTTTGAGGGCTTGGTTGATTTCAATGGAAATAAGGAAATGTATTGTTTTATTAGAGCACCAAAAATAATATCTTACGCTCAAACAGTCACTCCTATTGCATTAATAGATGAAGAAGTTGTTGGTATACATGAAAATAATATTGTTGGGTTATCATTTCATCCAGAACTTTCAAATGATATTATTTATCTAGAATGGCTTAAAAATTTTCTAAAGGACGGTTTAAATGTCAGGTCACTCTAAATGGTCAACGATAAAACGCAAAAAAGGTGCTAACGATGCCAAAAGAGGCAAACTTTTTGCAAAACTTATAAGAGCAATTGAGGTTGCTGGCAAAACTGGAGGTGCTGATCCAAATAACAATGCATCGTTATACCAGGCTATCAGTAAAGCAAAATCAAATTCTGTTCCTAATTCGAATATTGAAAACGCGTTAAAAAGAATAAACGGTGATTCATCAATAGGTGTATTTGATGAAATTACCTATGAAGGATATGGTCCTAGTGGTGTNGCGATATTGGTTGAATGTTTAACAGACAACAAGAACAGAACGTCTTCTGACGTTAAAGCTACATTTAATAAATACGAAGGAAGTACTGGATCTCCAGGAAGTGTCAATTACCTATTCGCACGTAAAGCAATTTTCCAATTTGATGAATATAAAGAAGATATTATAGATATAGCGATTGATAATAACTGTGTTGATATTCAAGAAAATGAAAATGGTGTAACCTTCGAATTTAATCCATCTGAATTTCAAAAAATTGACGAACTATTTAGATCTTCAGAATTCAATTTAGTTAATTCTGAAATTGCGTATTTACCATCTACTTCAATTAATTTAGATTTAAATGCATTTAACAAGTTATCTAAATTAATTGAAGCACTTGAAGATTTGGACGATGTACAAAATGTTTATGCAAATTTTGACATAGATAACAAACTCCTAGAAGAAGCAATAACACAATAAATTTAGCTACAATTAGTTTGTGGTCAATAAAGCAAAAAAACAGGGTACTACTTACGAAACTAATATAGTCAAAAGATTAAACAAAAATTCGAACATGAAAGCTCAAAGATTTGCTGAGGGTGGTTCAAATGATCTTGGCGATATACAACTATTTGTGGATGGAGTCGAATATTTTATTGAAGCAAAATCAAGACAAAATTTAAACATTCATCAATCATTAGAAAAAGCTTTAGAAAAATCTGGAGATAAAAATACAGTCTTATTTTGGAAAAAATTAAAAAGGCAATCTGGCAATAAAAGGCGCAGTAGCGATGGTATGCCAGAAGTTGTCTCTATGTCTTATGATTTGTTTATTAGCTTACTAAATAAGTAAGTGAATAAAACACCAGTATCTGAATTAGATTATGAATTACCTATTGAATCTATAGCTCAAGAACCATATAAAAACCCTGAAGATTCAAAGCTACTTGATGCTTCAACAAAGGAAATTTACAAATTTTCAGAAATAAATAAAATAATTGATTCAAAATCTTTAATGATATTTAACTCTTCACAAGTAGTTGATGCAAGAATCAGAACACGAAAGTTTGAAACAGGTGGACAATTTGAAATTTTTATATTGGAAGTTTTAAATGAAGACACAGCATTATGCCTTATAAAAACTAGTGGAAAAAAGAAACTTAATGAAGAAATCAAACTTGAGAATTTTAATATAACATTAGTTTCACATGAAGAAGATAGGTTTAAGGTAATATTTTCTACGCCAGTAATAGATATCATTCAAAAATTTGGAATTACTCCTTTGCCTCCGTACATCATTGATGAAAAACATAAATATAAATACTATAAAAACTTTTTTAGCAAGAAAGGTTTTTCTACAGCGTCATCTACAGCTGGCTTACACTTTACATCAGATATTTTCCAAAAATTAAAGGATAAGGGTATAGAGATTGATTTTATAAATCTAGATATAGGACTTGGTACTTTTAAGCCCATCTCAACAGATTATGTTGAAGATTTTAATATTCATTCAGAAAATTATCAGATTCAAAGAAATACATATGAAAATATTATTAAAAAGAAAAAGAACGGATATAAAATTTACTGCGTTGGGACTACAACGTTAAGAGCTTTGGAGTATGTAAATATTACGTCTGAATTAAAGGGTTCAACTGATTTATTTATAACTAAAGATTTTAAATTCAATATTGCAGACTATTTAATTACTAATTTTCATGCTCCAAGAAGTACTCTAATTTCTATTGTTCATGCAATTTATGGAGATAATTGGAAAGATCTATACAGCTATGCACTTAAAAAAGAATTAAAATTTTTAAGTTTTGGTGATGCCGTGCTATTTAAAATAACAAACAAATGAAATTTGAAATAATCAAAACAGATAAAAAAGCTAGGGCAGGACTACTTTCCTTAAATGGAAATACAGTTGAAACTCCTACATTCATGCCTGTTGCTACAAGAGGAACTATAAAATCAACACCTCACGAATATTTAAATAAAACTTCTATTTTATTGGCAAATGCGTATCATTTACATTTGCGTCCTGGACCAAAAATAATCAGCGATCATGGTGGCTTACATAAATTCATGAATTGGGATAAATTAATTCTTACCGATTCAGGAGGCTTTCAAGCATGGTCATTACCAACAAAATTATATGATGATGGGGTTGAATTTAAAAACGTATATGACGGATCGTACTTTAAACTAACTCCACAAGATTCAATAAAAACTCAGAATTTGCTTGGAAGTGATATAGCAATGATTTTTGATTGTTTAATCGACATTGATAAACCTGATGAAGAACAAAAAAAAGCGATTGAGATCACAAAAAAATGGGCATTAATAGCAAAAGAAACACACAATAATTCACTACAAAGTTTATTTGGTATTGTTCAAGGTGGATTAAATCTTAACCTAAGGGAACAATCCGCAAAATCTATGATTGATCTAAATTTTGATGGATATGCAATAGGTGGATTAGCTATTGGCGAATCAAGAGAAGAAAGGAAATCTGTTGTTGAATTTTTATCTAATGTACTTCCAGTTGATAAACCTCGTTATGTTATGGGCTTAGGTGACACAATTGGATTGATAGATCTAATTGATTCTGGTGTGGACATGTTTGACTGTGTATGGCCTGCACGTTTAGCAAGACATGGAAAACTCATTATTAAAAATCAATATATAAACATCAAAAATAATAAATATGAAAAAGATACAAGTCCTCTTGATGAAGATTGCAATTGTTATGTCTGTAAAAATTTTTCTAAAGCATATTTAAGACATTTATTTGTCAATGAAACCACATCTTCGTGGCTTTATCTTACTGTTCATAATATAATTCAAACTGAAAATATTATTCAACAAGCTAGGGATAGTATATTAAACTCAAGTTTTGATAGTTTTAAAGAGGAATACTTAAATGGATGAATTTATTAATTTATTACCAATAATTCTGGTTTTTGTAGTTTTTTATATTCTTCTGTATTTACCACAAAGAAGAAGAGCTAAGAAACATGCTGCATTCATAGAAGATTTAAAAATTGGGGATGACGTATTGACTGATGGTGGCGTTTTTGGACGTGTAACATCAATAGAAGATACGACAGTTACCTTAGTTCTTAAAAAAGGTGAAATAAAAATTCAAAAAGCTTATATTAAAAATATTTCATGAAACGATATTTTAAATTACTTTTTCTCCCATTCATTGCTATTGGTTTATTTATTTATGTTCAACAAACCAGTCTTTCGCCGAAACTCGGTCTTGACTTACAAGGTGGCATATCCGTAATACTTACTGCAGATGAAGAAACTGATCCTGAAGTTTTACAGAAAGCTGTTGAAATAATGAGAACTAGGATTGAGGCTTTTGGAGATGTGCAAGAACCTGAGATTTCTATTAGTGGTAATAGTGCAGTATTAGTTCAGCTTCCTGGTGTTACAGACCAAGAAAGAGCTATCGAAGCATTAGGTGCAACAGGATTATTGACTTTTAGACCCGTCCTTGATTCATCTATTGATACCGGCTATTCACCGGCATTTCAGTATATTCCAAATGAAGATGATCCTGACAACCCTACAAAAATAGCTGTACCTGGGGTTGATGAACAAATAGGTATAACAATATCAGATAATCCTAATTTTGATTCTTACTTACTTTCAATAGACCAAGGATATCCAGTTATTTATCATTTAGGTCCAGCTGAATTAACAGGTGGCGATATAGAAGATGCCATTGCTGTTTATCCTGAAAATGAATGGATAGTATCACTTGATTTTAAACCTGAGTCAGAGGATAAATTTACAAACCTTACCAAAAAATTAGCACGTGAAATCGGAGAAAGAAGAAGATTAGCTATTGTTCTTGACGGAGAGATAGTATCAGCACCAGGAATTGCTTTGGACGTTAATCCAGATATTGGTATTACAGGTGGAACAGCTGCTATTTCAATGGGCAATACTGACACAGGTGAAGCAGCTAACAATTTAGCTGTAATTCTTCGTTATGGTGCATTACCAGTATCATTTGAAAGATCATCAATCCAAAAAGTTTCAGCTAGTTTAGGTGAGGATACTTTGAATCTAGGACTACAAGCAGGTTTAATCGGATTAATTATTATATCTATCATTATTATTCTTTACTATCGCTTACTTGGATTTGTTTCCGTATTTGGTCTATCAATGTTTGGCTTATTATTTTATTCAGTAATTTCATTACTTGGTGAATTTCAAGGGTTTACTCTAACATTGGCCGGTATTGCTGGAATAATAGTTTCTATCGGGTTGGCTGCAGATTCATATATTGTTACATTCGAAAAACTAAAAGATGAGATAAAAGTTGGTAGATCTTTTGAATTTGCAGCAAATAAGGCAGTTGACGATTCATGGAAAACTATATTAACAGCCGATTTTGTATCTCTTTCTGCTGCTTTTTTACTTTATATACTTGCTGTTGGTCCAATTAGAGGTTTTGCTTTAGCGTTGGGTATTGCCACGATTTTTGATCTATTATTTACAAGGCTATATACAAGGAACGCTGTACCAGTAATTGTCGCTAAATTAAATAATACAAGATTGATGTATCCAATAAAAAATAAGGACATTACAAATGTTTAAAAATCTATTTTTAGGTAATACATCAATTAACTTTTATGAAAAAAGAAAATTATTACAGAATGTATTAATAATTGAGGTTGTCTTCTTTTTAATTGTTTTTGTCAGTGCGTCATTTGGATTATTAAACCTAAATTTTTCTGTAGATTTTACTGGTGGAACAACATATCAATTTTCTTCTGATTATGAGAAATCGGATATTGATGAAATTTTAGCCAATGAGATATTAGAAGTCTCAAGATATCAAACTTTTGAAAATTCAAACTCAATACTGTTCAGAGCTGTTGAGGGTACACAAGAACAAGAAACCCAGTTTCTTAACTATTTAGCTAATAAATTTGATATAGATGCTAACGAGATAGAATTTCAACGAGTGGGACCAACATTTGGTCAAGAAATAACGAGCAGTGGTATTCGTGCATTGATTATCTTCCTATCTTTTATAGTTTTATTGATATCTATAAGATTCCAGTTTAGGTTTTCAATTGTCGCACTTATTGCATTACTTCATGACTTATTTATATGTACTTCGATATATCTATTGTTAAATTTTGAAATAACGCCATCTACAGTTATCGCCTTATTAACTATTCTTGGTTATTCACTTTACGACACGGTTATTTTGTTTGATAAATTAAGAGATAGTCAAAGATTGAATAAAGAATCTGATTTATCTATCAAAACATTGAATAAAACGTTCAATGAAATTCTTATGCGAAGTATCAACACATCAATTACATCAGCAGTACCAATTGCGTCTATATTATTTTTGGGTAATGTAATTGGGCTTTCTGGTACGCTAACTGATTTTGCATTACCATTATTTATCGGAATTATTTCTGGTACTTACAGTTCAATATTTGTAACAATTCCCTTTTTATCAAAGATAATTAATAAATAAAAAACTTACTACCATTAAATTATGGTTAAAAATCCAAATATCTTAAGTGCTGATGAGCTATTTAACGACTTAAGTTCAAAATTTATTGATGATAAAGATCTGTTAGAAAAAGCATATAATTTTGCTTCCGATGGACATATGAACCAGAAAAGAGCTTCTGGAGAACCGTATATTACTCATCCCTTACAAGTAGCCCTTTACTTATCAGATTTAAGTATGGATTTAGAAACAATAATTGCTGCTATTTTACATGACCTTATTGAAGATACTGATATAACGTATAAAAACATTAAAAAAGAATTTGGATCTGATGTAGCAAATATTGTAGATGGAGTCACGAAGCTAGACAGGATTCAATACAACTCAAACGAAGAAGCAAAAGCTGAAGCTATCAGAAAAATGGTAATTGCGATGTCAAAAGACATAAGAGTCCTTATCTTAAAACTTGCTGACAGACTCCATAATATACAAACAATAGAATATTTGGCAGATCACAAACAAGAACGAATAGCAAGCGAAACACTTTATGTGTATGCACCGTTAGCTCATAGACTTGGGCTACAAAATATTAAACATATATTAGAAGATATCTCCTTTGGACTTTTACATAAAAATCAAAACTTGGAGATTGAAAGTTTAATTGAGAAATCTGCTCCCAATAGAGATAAAAATATTAAAAAATCTGTAAAAGTTATCGATAAACTTTTATCAGACAATTCTTTATCGGCTGAAGTTATTGGACGTCCAAAACACAACTATTCAATTTATAAGAAAATAATAAATAATGGATTATCATTTAATGAAATTAATGACCTAGTAGGTTTAAGGATACTTACGGATGATGTTAAAAATTGTTACACAATATTAGGACTGATACATGCTAATTTTCAACCCGTATTAGGTAGATTTAAAGATTTTATTTCTATGCCCAAATTTAATTTATATCAAAGTCTTCATACGACTGTTTTGACTGAAACAGGTCAAAAAATGGAAATACAAATTAGAACTCATGATATGCATTACAGAGCAGAATATGGGGTAGCTGCTCACTGGAAATATAAAGAAAAACCTCAAAATGACGTTCAAAAATGGGCTTCTGATTTATCTGATTTAACTGCCGAATATCCTGACCCAAATGAATTTTTAAATCACATGAAATTAGATCTTTATGAAGACGAAGTATTTTGTTTAACACCAAAAGGAGATGTAATTACATTACCACAAGGATCAACACCTGTAGATTTTGCATTTTCTGTACATACTCAAGTTGGTGAAAAACTTATTGGTGCAAAAATTAATGGAAAACTAGTGAATTTAAGCACCACATTATCAACAGGAGATACGATTGAAGTATTAACAACCAATGAAAATAGTAAAGGTCCAAGCAGAGATTGGTTATCTTTTGTTAAAACCTCTCGTGCTAGATCTAAAATTAAACAATGGTATCAAAAACAGCTAAAAGATGAGGATATACAAAAAGGAAAACAAATTCTCAATACATGGCTAGAAGAAAATGATGAAATTTTTAACTACTCAGACAAAGAAACAATTTTAAACGAACTACTAAACATTTTAAAATATCCAAACTATGAAACGATTTATCAAAATCTTGGTAACGGTAATATAAAAATCACAAATGTAGGTAATAAAATTCGTAAATTTGTATTTCCTGAAGAAATTACTGAAGAAGAAGATATTCTGTCTCCTGATAAATACCAGACAACAGACGATAAATTAGTAATTGTCGAAGGATACGATGATATCAAAGTACGTATGGCAAGATGTTGTGTTCCTGTTCCTGGTGATGATATTCTTGGATTTATTACGATCTCAAATGGTATATCTATTCATAGATCTGATTGTTTAAATATAAAAATCGATAGTTCAAGAGGTGAAAGAATTATTGATGTTAGCTGGGGATTCAATGCACAATCCGGTTCTATAGTATGGTTAGAAATTGAAGCGATAGATAGGCCTTATCTTCTGAGAGATGCAACTATAGCAATATCTGATAATGGCGGTAATATTCTTGTAGCTAAATCACTTACCAACAGCAAACGTATTGTAACTTTGTTATTCCAAGTAGAAATAAGTGGTAATGAACAACTCGATTCAATAATTACTGATGCCAAAAATATTGAAAATGTATTTGATGTTCAAAGAGTTAATCCAGGTAATTAAAATTGGACGATATTTACACTTACACAAGTTTCACAACATCAAATTGTTATGTATTAACACCAGATGTAAATGATGGTATTTCTTATGTCATTGATTTACCTCCAGATTTAGGTGATGTATTAAATTACATTAACTCAAAAAATTTCACTATTGGCGGGGCCCTTTTAACTCATGGTCACTTTGATCATTCTTTAGGAATGAGTGCGTTTGACGGTTCTATATATATAAATTTGGATGATGAGCAATTAGCACGCAATCCTGAAGAACAACTTAAAGGATTTTCAGGTCTTAATTTAAATCCATCAAAGTATGAAGGTGATTTAATTTCTGTTGATAATTTAAATAACGATATAAAAGTTCACAGTAATCCTGGGCACACTAAGGGTAGTACNAGTTTTGAATTTCCAAATATGGGTGTTGTGTTTACTGGGGATTTTGTATTTAAAGATGGCATAGGAAGGACTGATTTATATTCTGGAAATACTAGTGAAATGATCCATTCATTAAATAGTGTATTTACAGTGTTTCCAAATGATTATCTCGTCTATCCCGGACACGGAGATAAAGACACAGTAAAATCAATTAAAAATAACAATTTGTTAGTAAGAGAATATTTGAATGATTGAACAAGTAAAAGGTACAAGAAACCTTTACGGGCTAGAGGCTGAAAAATATCTATATATTTATGATATATTCCGTAAGTCCTTTAACACCTATGGATATGATTTAATAGAATTACCAACAATTGAATATAAAGAATTATTTAATAAGTCTATCGGTGAAAATTCTGAAATTGTTACAAAACAAATGTATGAATTTAAAGATAAAGGTAATAGAGATCTTGTTTTAAGACCAGAAGCAACGGCAAGTGTAGTTAGATTTCATAACGAATTTTTTAAGAATGAATCAAAAAAATATTCATATTTTGGAAAAATGTTTAGGTATGAAAATCCTCAAAAAAATCGATACAGAGAATTCATACAGGCTGGAGCAGAAATAGTTGGTACGATTGATGAATACTCGAACTTACAAATACTGAAATCTTCAATAAGATTTTTGTCATTATTAAACATAAAGTCGAAATTAAATCTCAACACAATTGGAACTAAAGAAGAACGTGAAAAATATATAAGAGAACTAGATAAGTATTTCAGTAAAAATAAAAGGGAACTATCCAAAGAAAGTGTAGATAAAATTGGAAAAAATACTTTAAGAATTCTTGATTCAAATGATCCGTTTGATAATCAAATCATCGATTTAGCACCAGTTATTTATGACTTTCTTAGTAATGAAACATTATCCCTATATGAAACTTTTAAAAAACAATTGAAAACGAACAGTATAGATTTTGTTGAAAATCCAAAACTAGTTAGGGGATTAGATTATTACAATGATTTAACTTTTGAGTTTGTAGCTAATGGAACAGTTGTAGGCGGTGGTGGTAGGTATGACAGTCTTTCAGAAATTCTTGGATTAGGAAAATTATCAGGGATAGGTGTAGCATTTGGAGTTGATAGATTAATAAATACTATAAGATCTATTCCTTCTAAAACAAAAGTTATGTTGATAGCTCAAAATTTGTCTGATTTGACTCTAGTTAGTTCTAGATTAGATAAAGCTGGAATAAATTATTTATTACCAGTTAGAGACAGTAAGGAAAATACTCAATACAAAGAAGCTATCAAAAACAATGTTGACTATGTTGTAAATTGTTCTGAAAATACTATTAAGAATATTAACAATAACGAATCTATCAAGTTTAATATAAGTAACTTACGAAAATTATTATGAA
>JGI26062J44793_1000050_pt1 | contig 16965 bp, 22 predicted proteins | sample MarorgKNORR_S2LV_3_FD_44793 | JGI IMG/M metagenome (IMG submission 44793)
GAAGGTCTTAATAGATCTATGAGAGTTTCTATTGCAAGGGATGAAGAAGATATGAATAAAAATCTATCGATACTTGCAAATATTGGTTCAGTAAGTCCATANATTGGTTTGTTTGGAACAGTTTGGGGNATTATGGGTTCCTTCCAAGGTCTTTCAGATGCAACTCAGGCTACCATCAATGCTGTTGCGCCTGGTATTTCAGAAGCTTTAATTGCTACAGCTATGGGTCTTTTTGCAGCTATACCTGCTGTGATCGCCTTTAATAGATTTACCTCAAAAGCAGATTCTTATTTACAGACAACTACAATTTTTGCTGAAGAGCTTGCAAGTATCTTCTATAGAGAATCAGTAAAGCAAAAAGATGATCTATAGGCTAGGTCGAAGGAAGAAACTTCACGCAGAAATAAATGTGGTTCCTTACATAGACGTAATGCTCGTGTTACTAATAATCTTTATGGTTTTATCACCACTATTGATTCAAGGAATTGATGTTAATCTACCAAAAACAGATACAACAAAAATGACAATTCAGAATGAGCCTTTGGTGGTATCTATTGATAAAAATGGTAATTATTTTCTTAATCTTGGTGAAGAGGAAATTGCAATTTCACTTGATGAGCTCAAAGACAAGGCATTTGTTATTTTTGATGCTAATCCTGAAATTGAGGTTGTTTTTAAAGGAGATGAGGCAGCTGATTTTCAAAGTGTGGCTGCTGCAATGGCAGCAATCCAAAGTGTTGGGATTGCAAAAATAGGNATTGTAACTTCTGGATATGATGACTAGCACAAATATACTTATTGCGTCCTTTTATTCATTCTTAATTCATGCTGGACTGTTTTTAGGATTTTTTGGATATTTTGAACAAACTGCAAAACCAAACAAAATACTTAGCTCACCTCTTAGTGTAAAAATGCTTGTCGAGGATCTAACTCCAAACACACAAAAAAAGAACTATGTAAAGATGCAGCCAGATATATACAAGGAGCCTATTATTGAATCAGAAGAAATAATTCAGGAAGTGGTGAAAGCGAAATCTTATGAGGTATTAGACTCTGGAATAGATTCGTTATTAAGTGAAGAAAAAGCTTCTGACAGTTCTTATGATGAAGATATTATAAAATTTTACAATGCAATAAAGGTTAAGATTGAGTCAGCATGGATTAAGCCAAGAAATATACCTTCAAACCTATCATGTGATTTAAAAATTACAATCAATCCCCAGGGCAGAGTAGTTGGCTTAAATCTTTTAAAAAGCAGTGGGAATATAAGATTTGATAATTCTGCTATGCAGGCAGTAAGAAGAGTTGAAACTTTTTCTATCTTTAAAGAGATGCAAAGAGAAGTTTATGAAGATACTTTTAAGAATATTATCTTTAGATTTAACCCAACAAAATGAAATTTTTAAGGTATTTTTTGATAATTCCACTTTTCCTGAATGCTGAGCTAGTAATTGAAATTACAAAAGGCTCTGATAATCCATATCGAATAGCATTAATTCCATTCCAGGGGGAATCTAGCATTGCAAAACAAGCTAATGAGATTGTAAAAAATGATCTTATTAGAACAGGAGAATTTTATATCTTTGATGAAAAGTCTTTGATTGCATATCCACCCAGCGAAGATGATATAAATTATAGTGACTGGAGACTTATAAATGCCGATTATCTTCTTCTTACATCAGTTATTGAAAGCAATTCGGGCATTGAAGCGAGGTATGAAATATTTGATGTTAGAAAAAAATCCAAAATTAGAAGCTCAAAGGTTTATGGAGTTAGCAATAATGTAAGACAGCTATCACATTATGTGAGTGATGGAATTTATGAGGCCATTACAGGAATTCAGGGTGTTGCATCAACAAAGATACTTTATGTAAGTCAGACAAATGATCTTGATGCTTCCTACAGGCTTTATGTAGCAGATGCAGATGGAGCTAATGAGCAACTTTTGGTTAAAAGCCCTGAGCCAATCATATCCCCAGCTTGGTCACCAGACTCTAAAAAAGTTGCCTATGTATCTTTTGAAACTGGTATTGCAAATGTATACATACAGGATATTTCAACTGGAGAGAGACAATCAATTATTAAGAAAAGGTGTTTGACATGCATCACTAACGAGCAAATAAGTTCCCCCTCTTGGTCACCAGATGGGAAGTATCTATCATTGACTTTATATCAAGATGGAAATGCTGAGATTTATATTTATAACCTCCAAAAAAGAAACCTAACAAGATTAACAAACCATTACTCAATGACACAGAATCTAAATGGTCTCCTGATGGAAGAAAATTGATGTTCACTTCAGGAAGGTCTGGCTCACCTCAATTATATGAGCTAGATTTACGAAAGCTAAATAAAAAGCCAAAACGTTTAACATTTGAAGGAAACTACAATGCAAAGGGTTCGTATCTNCCAGGTGGAGATGGCATTGTCTTTGTTCATAGGTCCTCTAATAAATTTCAAATAGCGATAAAATATTTTGAGGACAATTTCGTGATTCCTCTCACTGATGCAAAAATGGATGAATCCCCCAGTGTTTCTCCAAATGGTAATGTGATAATCTATGCTATAAGTGAACAAAATAATGACATTTTGGCAGGAGTAACGCTTAGTGGAGCCAAGTTCCGTTTACCCTCTGCAAAAGGTCAGGTAAGAGAACCAGCTTGGTCAGGTTTCTTAAAATAAACAGGAGATAAAATGCAATTAGTTAAATCTTTTTTTACAATTTCTTTAGTCACTATNTTTGTTGTTTCATGTAGCTCTGTTCAGGTAACTGAGGAGTCCGTAAGAGAATCAAGTATTGCAACTGTAGAGGTTTCAACATCTGATACTTATGAGACAAAATCAACAGCTATATCAACTTCTGCAACAATTTATTTTGATTTTGACAAATACAATCTGACATCCAGATCCATTCAAACATTAAGGGGNGTAATATCGGCGATGCAAGACAATTCTTCAATAACCCTTGTTCTTGAGGGACATGCTGATGAAAGAGGGACTAGAGAATATAATTTAGCTCTNGGGCAACGAAGAGCTGAATCTGTTGCAGATTATCTTGAATCAAGAGGCATAAATAGATCAAGACTGGTTATCAAAAGTTATGGAGAGGAAAGTCCAGCTGTCTCTGAGTCTAATGAGAGAGCTTGGGCAAGAAACAGAAGAGTAGAAATAAAATAAATTTATGCGATTTGCATTCATTTTCTTTGCATTAACTTCTTTTCAATCTTTTTCGCAAGACTTTGAAACTNCAGAATCTGATATTTTGTTTCTCAAAATACAAGAGCTTGAACAAGAAATTGCAGAGCTAAGAAATGAGCTGGAAACCCAAGCATATCTGCTTGAAAAACTACTAAACGAGTTGGAGTCTCTTGAAGACGAATCAGAGGCAGAATCGAAAGAGCAAACTGTCGATGAAGATATATTTAGATTTGAGGGCATCAATGATTCTCAAAGCATAGATGAGGTTTATGATTCTGCAATAAATGCCCTTGAAAATGATGATCTCGAAAANGCTAAAANACTTTTAGATTTTTTTCTGATTAATTTCCCAGATGCTGAACGAATTCCACTTGTTTTATTTTGGTTAGGAGAAATATCATTTATAAATGGAGATATTGATGATAGCTTCATATATTTCCTAGAACTTGTTTCTAATCATGAAGATCATTGGAGAGCTCCACAATCACATAAGCGTCTTGGCGATATTTATCTAACAAAAGATGANATAGATAATGCCAAAGCTAAATATAATTTTGTTTTAAAAAACTATCCCAATAATTCTGTATCATCAATTGTCTTGCAGATATTGGAAAATATGGAATAATCACCATCTTTAGTATTATGAATGGGTCGCTAGCTCAGTTGGTAGAGCAGTTGGCTTTTAACCAATTGGTCACAGGTTCGAATCCTGTGCGACCCACCACTTATGAATGATTATCTAGATACATTAAAGCAATCTTTTTCAAAAGATTCTTTTTTAGCAAGTCTTTTTTTCTTCTTTATTCTTTCCTCTTGGTACACATTAAGACCTCTTCGGAATGAGTTAGCCGTTCAGGATATTGATAATATATCTCTGCTTTTGGCCATGGTCGGAATTGGAATGTTATTTGCTAACTTCATTTACTCATGGGTAGCTTCAAAAACAAATCTTAAGCAGCTAATTATTTTTTGCTATCTTTTCCTTGCCAGTAACTTAGTAGTTTTTATAAATCTTGATTTTTCCTCAAGTGCATGGATAGGAAGATCATTCTATGTTTGGTGCAATATATATAGCTTTTTTGTTGTAGCAATTTTTTGGGTGGTGGCTATAAATCTATTTCAACAAAACAAAGCAAAGAAATACTTTGGATTTATTTCATTTGGTGGCACATTAGGAGCAGCTTTTGGTTCAAGGCTATCAAAATATATTGCTAACAATTTTTCAATTACTCCTATTGATGGCGGCCCCGAAGAGGTAAATATTTCAATATTTGCTTTTTTTACTTTGGGCCTCCTAATAATTGGTTTATTAATCGGTCTGTATTGCATTAGCAGAGTCAAAAGTGAACATATTTCACTTGGGGGATCTGCTAATGATGCATTCAAGAATCTTTTTGATTCTAGTGATATTAGGCAGCTCGCTATATATATGTTCTTATTTACTTCACTAATGACTATGCATTGGATAACTTCAGCAATAATATTTGATAAATCAATAGAGAGCTCAATTGAGAGAGTAGCACTTTTTGCTGATATTGAGCTGGCAGTTAGTTTGATTGCCGGGCTCATACAAATATTTCTCACTTCGTTTATAGTTAAAAAGCTTGGCATTAAATTTATTTTATTTTCATATGGTGTAATTTTTTCAATTGTATTTGTTGTTTATGCATTTGCACCTTTGCTTATTTCAGCAATTTTAATAACTGTTTTTCTAAGAGTATTCGAGTATTCAATAAATAAACCGAGTAGGGAGATTGTATTTAGCCATTTATCCAAAAATAAGAGATACAAGTCTTCAGTTCTTGTTGATACTTTTTTTGCTCGTTTAGGAGATTTTAGCGGAAGTATTTTCCTAGGTTTATTTAAGGGAACTCAAGTGGCTTTTAGCATTGCACCAATTATGGCAATCCCATTTGCTGTTACGATTTCAGTAATTGGATCAAGAATCTCTAAAATCTTAAAAGATTAGATTCTTTTATTTAGCTTTTCTCTCAAATTATTAATTTTAGTCATTATAATTTCGAAAGTTTGGAAATTGCCTTGAGATAATTTAAGAGCAAACTGAAGTTCATTAAGAGCTCTTTCATTCTGACCAAGCAAGATAAAGTATTCTGCTCTGCTTTGGTGGTAACCAGCTACGTTGAGATTATCTTTCTGGATTTCTGAAAGTAAAAACCATAGGCTTGGATCTGAATTTCTTCTAAGAAGAGTATCTCTTAGGATTTCCTCTGCAGCTATAGTTTTTTCAAGGCCTCTTAATACTCTTGCTTTTTCAATTGTCAGTGGAAAATTTTTAGGTGAAATTTCTAATTGCTCATTAACCAAAAGAAGAGCTTCCTCATACTTTTTTGATTCTCTTAAGATTTCAACTTTTGTTGTATTCAAGATGAGGTTTTTAGGATACATTTCTAAAAGTTCATTTATTTGAATAAGACTTTCTTCAAATCTTCCATTTAAAGACAAAGCCCTTGAGAAGCCATATATGTTTTGTATATTTCTATTTGTATTAATCTTATTTTCAAATATTCGGATTGCATTTATTGGCAGCACTTCGTAATCAGCCTCAAGCCTACCTTTAATTAATCTGTAATTAATACTATTTCTTATACCTCCTATATCTCCAAGCTGATCTGCTGCATTAAATGCATCACTTACTCTGGTGGAAGAAATTGGATGGGTTAAAAGAAATTCAGGTATATTATCTCCATAGAATCTCCTTAACGCAGCCATATTTTCAAACATTTCACCCATTGCTTTTGGATCATATCCAGATGCAACACAATTTTCGAAACCGAATCTATCTGCTTCTCTCTCAAATGCTCTGCTATATCTTAATGATTGCTGTTGNAGTAAAGCTGGCCCAGCAATAAATGCTCCTGGATTATTTGTAGCAATTGCGACTGCAATTGATGAAACCAGTATTAAAGCTGAAGCAAGGTTCCTATCTTGAGATCTCAAAACATTTCTTTGAAAGTGTCTTTGGCTGAGATGAGCTAATTCATGACACAACACAGATGCAAATTGAGACTCATTATCAGCATTTAAAAAGAGACCACCATTTATTCCAACAATGCCTCCAGGAGCTGCAAAAGCATTTAAAGAAGGATCATCAATTAAAATNACTGTAAAATCTCTTTCAGCAACTAGACTTGTTTCAGATAATCTATAAAGAAGAAGCTCTGAATATTCCTGNATAATTGGATCTACTATTAAAGCTGCTTGAGAATAGACTTGCTGCAAAAATTGTTCACTTAGAAGCTCAACCTCTGCTTCAGAAATAGCTCCAGATACTCTATCCCCTAGCTCCGGAAGCTCTATNTCAACTTGTGCATATGCAAAGTTTGTTATTAAAAATAGTGTTATTAATATTTTTGGCATATCGATNTAATTTTAGACACAAATCTAACAATAAAGTTTATTTTGCATTAACATAAAGTTTAGTAAAAGGAAAAATCAACAATTTATTATGTTTGATCAAATAAATACGCTTTTAAATAANATCTTTAGTAATGAGGAATCTATAATCTTTTCCTTACTAATATTCGCTTTTTTATTGGTTTTATATATTTTTGGAGGGTTATTAACTCCATTCATTGTTAGCTTGATATTTGCATATTTATTGATTGGGCTAACTAAAAACTTTATAAAATATGGCTTAAGTGAGTTTACGTCTCTTGTTATTTCATATGTCATTTTCTTATTTACAGGCCTAGGATTTTTAATTTGGTTGATACCATTAATCTTTCAACAAACTCAAGCTTTTTTCCTTGAAGTCCCAATTTGGCTTAATAATTTTAGAAGTTATGTTGAAAGCTTAGTTCAATCAAATCAGGAATTAATCTCATCCAATCAGATTTCATCATTTTTTACTGAGCTTGTAGGGAGGCTTTCATCCCTTTCGCAAGGAGTGCTTGATGCATCAATTTCAGGCATTCAAGACACTGTCGTCTTTTCAATATATTTAATTATGATACCTGTCTTGGTATTTTTCTTTTTATTTGACAAGGAAAGAATTATCAAAGGTTTTTTGATGCTTTTACCAAAAAAAAGAGAAATGCTTTCAGAGGTATGGATCGAAATGGATGATCAGTTAAGTAATTATGTTTGGGGTAAAGGAATAGAAATTCTTATTGTTGGTTTTGCAGCGGCTCTTATATTCGGAATAATGGGCCTTAATTACACTGCATTATTATCAATTATTGTTGGATTTTCTGTTCTTATCCCTTATGTAGGAGCATTTCTTGCAACAATTCCAGTTATTGTTGTTGCTCTTTTGCAATTTGGCATCGGATTTGACTTCTATATGATTGTTGGGCTTTATCTCCTTCTTCAAGCCCTTGANGGAAATCTTCTAGTTCCAATTCTATTCTCTGATGCCGTTAAACTTCATCCAGTAGTGATTATGCTNGCAGTTTTTATATTTGGTGGCATTTTTGGTTTTTGGGGNGCATTTTTCTCAATACCTTTGGCTACTTTTATAAAAGCCGTATGGAACTCATGGCCAAGTTCTNCTGCAAATAATGAATATTAGGAGTTTCTTAATAATTTTTGCCATGTCATCTTTACTTCATTCTGAAGAAAACTTTGGAATAGTAGTTCATGGAGGAGCAGGAGTTATGTCTGGCCTTTCTGAGGAAAGGCAACAGCAAATACATAAAAAGATTCAAGAAACAGTATCTGAAGCTTATGAAATACTTGAAAACGGTGGTTCAAGCTTTGATGCTGTAGAGCTAGCTGTTTCCATGTTGGAAGATTCACCTCTTTTTAATGCTGGAAGAGGGTCTGTGTATAACTCAGATGAAGTTCAAGAAATGGATGCTTCAATTATGGACGGTAAAAATAGATTAAGTGGAGCTGTAGCATCAGTTTCAACAGTCAAGAATCCAATTAAGTTGGCAAGAAAAGTTGCTGAAGAAACAAAACATGTGCTTCTTGTAGGAGAGGGCGCAGAAAGGTTTGCAAGAGATATAGGTGTCGATATTGTTGATAGAAATTATTTTTATCACGAAGAAAGACTTAAAAGGCTTCTTAACTCTAAGAACAAGATTTCAAAATTAAATGAAAATGCAGACAAAATAGGAACTGTTGGTGCTGTTGCGCTAGATAAAAATGGCAACATCTCAGCTGCAACTTCTACAGGAGGCATGACAAACAAAATGCCAGGAAGAGTTGGAGATTCTCCTATTATTGGGTCAGGTACTTGGGCTCAAAATGGTGTTTGCGGAGTTTCATCAACTGGCCATGGAGAATTTTTTATCAAGTATCAAGTTGCACGCGAGGTTTGTGTTCGCATTGAATATTTAAATGAAGAATTAAGCGATGCAGCTGAATCAATCATTAATGAGCTAAATGATTTAGAGGCTTCAGGCGGCTTAATCTCTATTGATCATAAAGGAAATATTTCAGCTCCTTTTAATACGAAGGGAATGATCAGGGGGAGTCAAACTAATAAAACTGATTTAATATCTAAAATATATTAGATTTCTTTAAGTGCNTCTAACACTTCCAGAACATGGCCTTTCACCTTAACTGATCTCCATTCTTTTACAACAAAGCCTTTTGAATTAATGAGAAATGTACTCCTATCAACACCAATATATTTTTTTCCATACATTGATTTTTCTCTCATGACATCAAAAGATTTACACATTGCTTCGTCAGGATCAGACAACAACTGAAATGGAAAACTCTGTTTCTCTTTAAAATTCTCATGAGATTTTATTGAATCTCTTGAAACACCAAGTANTTCGGCATTAAGTTTTGAGAAATCCTTATGATTATCTCTAAAATCCTGACCCTCTAGAGTACATCCAGGAGTATTATCTTTAGGATAGAAAAATATTATTAAGTTTTTACCTTCAAAATTTTTATTTGATAATGTAATCCCTCCTGTTGCATCTCCTAAAAAATGAGGACATTTTTTCCCTTCTAAACTCATAACTGCTCCTTTTACAAAATATAAAAAATTAACTAAGTTTATCTAAAATTCATTTAAATTACTCTCTATCAATGTAAAATTATGCAATGAATAAATTAAACTATGTCATTTTTGTATTTTTATTATCGAGCTGCGCCTCACTAACTGGCCCTGAGGGAGCTTTTCCCGATACTAAATATGATTTTTTAGATGAAGAATTATCAGAAGATGTTATTACTACTGATAATCTTGAATTAAATACAAAAGAAGATCATTACCCAATTGATATTGCTTCAAAAGATACTGTCTTCCAAGAAGTTCCAAAGCCAAGACAAATTTTTTCAGCAGGTGGAGCTAGCGAAGTTCAGTTAAGAAGATTAGGTGAATTACTATGGATTTATGTTGAGACTTTACCCTCAACAACATGGCCAATAACGAGAAGCTATTGGGAGACTTCTGAGTTTCAGCTTCTAGATGCCAATCCAGAGGCAGGTGAAATGCTAATTGATTATAATGATGAAATTAATTTCAAGATAACTATTGAGCATGGAATTAAGGAATCCTCATCAGAGATATTTTTATCTGGGGTTCAAAAAGATGATGAAACTTTAGTTGAGCTTGACCAAGAGGAGATTCAACCTTATTTGGAGGATATAGTTAGTTATATAGCAGACTCTGTAGGAACTTTTTCAGGAACATCTCTTGCTGCTCAATCACTAAATGATAGAAAAAAATCAAGGATTTTCTCAGAAAATGAAAGAACTGTGATTGAGTTAGATTTAAATTTCGAAAGAGCATGGTCTACTGTAAGCAGAGCAATAAATGCCTCTCAAATTATTTCTAATGATAGAAATAGGGAAGAAGGCATATTTTACGTAAGCTTGTCTGCAGAAGATGAATCAAGCGAATCAAGATTTAATCCCTTTTCTTTTTTGAGAAGAAACCCATCAGAGCAAATTGCTGACCCAGAATATATAATTCTAGTTTCTCGCTCAGGTTCAAAGACTCTCATCAAGGCTGAAGCCATGACTGGCAATATTCAAGAAGCAGAAGATTTGCTTTCTATATTGAATGAATCACTAAGTTAAGGATTTAAATGGAAAAAGTTAAAGAAATTGCAACTGGTAAAGCTAAATCAATGTTTACCACCGGTAATCCTGATGAATTAATAATGGAGTTTAGGGATGATGCTTCCGCATTTGATGGAAAGAAAAGAGCTTCATTAGCTGGAAAAGGTGCAGTAAACAATCAATTCAATGCATTTATCATGAATTATCTTGGGAGCAATGGAATAGAACATCATTTAATTGATCTTATGGATAATACTCATTCTCTTGTGCATAGCTTAGATATGTTTCCTATCGAGTGCGTAATTAGAAATAGGGCGACTGGATCAATATGCAGAAGACTGGGAACGGAAGATGGTTTGATCCTTGAGAAACCTCTTTTTGAATTCTTTTTAAAAGATGATGATTTAGGTGACCCATTAATTAATAGGAACCATATAGTTTCCTTTGGCTGGGCAAAAGATGACGAGTTAGATGAAATGATTAATGCTTCTCATAAGGTTAATGAACTATTAACAAAACTTTTTGCTGATTCAGGAATGATTTTGGTTGATTTTAAGCTTGAATTTGGTACTTCTAATGGAAAGATCTTGCTGGGCGATGAATTTACTCCAGATGGATGTAGATTATGGGATGATCAAACTTTAGAAAAACTAGATAAAGATAGATTTAGACAAGACTTAGGAGATGTTATCGAGTCTTATCATATGGTTGCACATAGATTAGGGATGCAAATAAAAGTTGACTAAATTAGTCAAGATTCTATAATACTTCCAAACAATATTTAATATTAGGAAGTATTAAAAATTTATGAAATTTACTACCAAGAGTAGGTATGCTCTAAACGCTCTTATTGAGCTACATTTAATGGAGATTGATGGGCCAGTGAAGGTATCTAAAATTGCAGACATGCAGTCGATTGAAATTTCTTATTTAGAGCAGCTTTTTAGAAAGTTGCGCATTGCCGGTTTGATAGAGTCAACTCGTGGAAGGAATGGAGGTTATTTCTTTGCTAAAGATCCTAGTAAGATTTCTGTTAAAGATATTATGATTGCAGTAGAAGAAGACCTTGATGCAACCAGCTGCTCTGGTGCAAGTGATTGCAGTGATGGTAAAAAATGTAGAACTCATACCTTGTGGGCAAGCTTAAACACAGTTGTAGTTAATTATTTAGAAAAAATTACACTTGATACACTTGTTGAAAGCCGTGATGATCACTATATAAATGTTGTAAATTTACGATAAAGGAAGAAATGAACAAAAGTAAACCAATTTATCTCGATTATGCATCTACAACTCCTGTTGATGATAGGGTTGCTGAAATGATGTTGGAGTATATGACATTCAAAAATAACTTCGGCAATGCTGCTTCAAGGTCTCATGCATTTGGTTGGCAGGCTGATGAGGCTGTTGAGCTAGCAAGATCGCATGTAGCAAACCTTGTTAATTGTGATCCTAGAGAAATTGTTTGGACTTCTGGAGCTACGGAAGCAGATAATTTGGCCATAAAAGGAATTGCAAACTTTTACAAAACAAAAGGAAAGCATATTGTTACTTCCAAAATAGAACACAAAGCAGTTCTTGATCCATGCAGACAGCTTGAGAGACATGGTTTTGATGTTACATATCTAGAACCCAATGAGGGAGGAGTTATCACTCCAGAAGCTATAAAAGATGCCATCAGGGAAGACACTATTCTCGTTTCCATAATGCATATAAACAATGAGTTAGGAACAATTAATGATATTGCCTCAATTGGTCAGCTTACAAGAGATAATGGAATATTTTTCCATGTTGATGCTGCTCAGAGTACTGGCAAAGTCAATATCGATTTATCAACTTTAAAAGTTGATTTGATGTCATTCTCAGCTCATAAGACATATGGACCAAAGGGTGTTGGAGCCTTATTTGTAAGAAGAAAACCGAGAGTAAGGATTGAAGCTCAGATCCATGGAGGAGGTCATGAAAGAGGTATGAGGTCTGGCACGCTAGCAACACATCAAATTGTTGGAATGGGAGAAGCTTTTAGGCTTGCAAAAGAAGAAATGAAAAATGATTCTAAGAAAGTATCTGAATTTCATGAATACTTCTTAGACGAAGTTAAGAAGATCGATGAAATATACATTAATGGAGACCTTCAAAATAAAGTGCCTAATATTTTAAATATAAGTTTTAATTTTATTGAAGGTGAATCTTTAATCATGGGATTAAAAGATATTGCTGTTTCATCTGGTTCAGCATGTACTTCTGCAAGTCTGGAGCCATCATATGTTTTAAGAGCATTGGGCAGAAAAGATGAGCTAGCCCATAGCTCAATTAGATTTTCATTTGGAAGATTTACTACAAAGGAAGATGTAGAAAATACCCTTAAGCTTCTTTCAAATGTAGTAGATAGATTAAGAGAGCTATCTCCTCTATGGGAGATGCATCTCGATGGAATTGATTTGGATACTGTCGAATGGCAGGCTCACTAATTGGAGAAAAATAATGGCTTACAGTAAAAAAGTTGTTGATAAGTTTGAAAATACTTTAAAAAACCCTGAAAAATTTAATGTCGGAAGATTTGATCCGCAAGATGGAGACGTTGGAACTGGGATGGTTGGAGCTCCTGCATGTGGAGACGTAATGAAATTGCAGATAAAGTGCAAACAAGAAGGAAATAAACATATCATTGAAGATGTAAAATTTAAAACTTATGGTTGTGGTTCTGCTATAGCATCATCAGCGGAACTCGTTGAGATGCTAATTGGTAAAACTCTTGATGAAGCAAAAGAAATAAAAAATAAAGATTTAGTTGAAGTTTTAGAATTACCTCCAATCAAGATTCATTGCTCGGTCTTAGCTGAAGATTCTATTAGGCAAGCAATTGAGGATTATGAATCTAAACAATAATGCAAAGTTTCAATCCCTCAAGTATTTCATTTACTAGCGCTGCAATTAGCCATTTTAAAAGTTCTTTAAATGGAAAGCCGGATAACTTTGGAATAAGGATTGGTGTTAGGGAGGCAGGATGCTCAGGGTTTGAATATTTCTTTGAATATACTAATGAAGAAAAAGAGGGCGATATTTTATTTGATGAATCAACCTTTAAAATCCATGTTGATAATGAAAGTTTTGAATTTTTGAAGGGAAGCGAAGTTGATTTCGTATCAACAGGACTTAATCAAGGTATTATTTTTAATAACCCTAATGCAAAAGTTACATGTGGCTGTGGCGAAAGCTTTAGTATTTGATATGCCAAAGGTAAAGATCTTACCTCATCCAGAAATTTGCCCAGAGGGTGCAGAATTTGAGCTTAATAATGATGAATCTCTTTGTGAAGGTGCTCTCAGAAATGGCCTAAAGATAGAACATGCTTGTGAGTTGTCATGTGCTTGTACGACTTGTCACTGCATTGTTAGAGAGGGGTTTGAATCACTGGGNGAGCCATCAGAGACAGAGGAAGATATGCTAGATAAAGCATGGGGGCTGGAGCCTCAATCACGATTAAGCTGCCAGATTTATCCTGGTAAAAAGGATCTTGTTGTTGAGCTGCCTAAATATACAGTTAATCAAGTATCTGAAGAAATATGAAAGATCTTTATTGGCAAGACATTATTGATATAGCTATTGAGCTAAGTGAAAATTTTGAAGAAATAGATCCTCAGTGGATTAGTTTTCCTGATTTGCATCAAAAAATATGTGATTTAAATTCCTTTAAAGNTGATCCCAGCAAATCAAANGAAAAGATTCTTGAAGCAATTCAGATGGCGTGGATAGAAGAAACTCAATAAATTCCCTATAATACCGTTTTTTTGGAGAAGATTATGGCCATTCAGCGAACACTATCAATAATTAAACCAGATGCCGTTGCTAAGAATGTTATTGGTGAGATCATATCTAGATTTGAAACAAATGATTTGAAAATCATTGCTGCAAAATTAATTACTTTGTCAGATTCTGAGGCTGGTGGTTTTTATGCTGAGCATGAAGGAAAACCTTTTTATAATGACTTAATTGCATTTATGACGTCTGGGCCAGTATTTATTCAAGTACTTGAAGGTGAAGATGCAATTGCCAAAAATAGAGAGCTAATGGGAAATACTGATCCGTCTAAAGCAGATGCTGGAACGATAAGAGCAGACTTTGCCCAAACAATAGATGCAAACGCTGTTCACGGATCTGATTCAGAAAAAAGTGCTAGCAGAGAAATAGCATTTTTCTTCAGTGACCTGTAAAAATGTCCAAAAAAAATAATCTTTTAGGGCTTACTCGAGAGGAGCTTCAAGATTATTTAATCAAAATTAATGAGAAACCATATCGCGGTCTCCAAATCTTTGAATGGATTCATANTAAAGGCATTATAGACTTTGATTCCATGACCAATTTAGGTAAGGATCTTATTGAAAAATTAAAACAGAATTCAATAATAGAGATTCCAGAGATTATCGATATAAGTACTTCGTCAGAGGGAACAAAAAAGTTTCTTTTGAAACTTGATGAAGATTCTTTTATTGAAATGGTAAAAATACCAGAAAAAAAAAGACAAACACTTTGCATCTCATCGCAAGCAGGTTGCGCCTTGAAGTGTACTTTTTGCGCTACGGGTTATCATGGATTTAAAAGAAATTTAACCTCATCAGAGATTATTGGCCAGCTTTGGATTGCTAACTATTATGAAGATGAAAGCGAAAGAGTTTCAAATGTTGTTTTTATGGGCATGGGAGAACCTTTGATGAACACAACGAATGTTCTTAAAACAATCAATATAATGAAAGATCAGAANTGCTATTCTCTATCAAAAAGAAGAATAACTCTTAGTACATCTGGNATAGTTCCTGAAATAGAGGCAATAACTGGAAAAACTGATGTTTCTTTGGCTATTTCATTGCATGCATCCAATGATGACTTAAGGAATGAGATTGTTCCTATAAATAAGAAATATCCAATAAGGGACCTATTACTTAGCAGCAAAAATTACTTGAAATCACTTAATAGTAAGTCATATATAACAGTTGAATATATACTCATAGATAAAGTAAATGACTCTATTGAGGATGCATCAAATTTAGTTAGTCTTTTGTCAGACTTAAAATGCAAGATAAATTTAATTCCATTTAATCCATTTCCTGAATCTGAATACAAAAGATCAAGCCATCAAAACGTTGAATCCTTTAAAAATCACTTAATAAAGAATAAATTCATAGCAACAGTAAGAACAACAAGAGGAGATGAGATTGATGGAGCTTGTGGCCAACTTGTCGGAAAACTAATAAATCCAATTGGCTCAAAGAAATTGAAAAAAGAGCAAATCTTGGCACGNAATATTCATTAATTTTTATCTTATTGCTTCGGATTTTTTTATATCTAACTTATACTACTTTTTGATAAAACTATTAAGATCGTGACTAATTGGATTAAAAGAAAACCCACTAAACTTGTTACCGTTGGTAACGTAAAGGTTGGTGACTTTAATCCCATTTCTGTTCAATCAATGACAAANACTGATACATGCGATGTTAATGGAACGATTGAACAAATTAACTCTCTTGTTGCTGCAGGAGCAGATATTATTAGGGTTTCAGTTCCTGATAAAGCTTCAGCTTCAGCATTTAAAAAAATTAAAAAAGCGGTATCTATTCCATTAGTTGCCGANATACATTTTGATTATATGCTTGCTATAGAGGTTGCAGATTCAGCTGATTGTCTAAGGATCAATCCGGGAAACATTGGCAAAGAGAAGAAAGTAATAGAGGTTATAAATGCAGCAAAGCATAATGGAGTTCCAATACGAGTCGGTGTAAATGCAGGCTCTCTCGAGAAAGACCTTCAAAAGAAGTACGGAGAACCAAATGCTGATGCTTTAGTTGAATCAGCACAAAGACATATAGATATTCTTGCGAAACATGATTTTGATCACTATAAAATGAGTCTTAAGGCATCTAATATTGAGATGACTGTTGATGCATATAGGAAAATCTCAAATTTAATAGATCAGCCTCTTCATTTAGGTATAACTGAAGCTGGAAGTTTTAGAGGAGGCACCGTAAAGTCTTCAATTGGCGTAGGGATGCTATTATCTGAGGGGATTGGAGATACTATAAGAATATCACTTGCATCAGATCCAGTTGATGAAATTAAAGTTGGATGGGATATTCTTAAAAGTCTTAATATNAGAAGTAGGGGCGTTAAAATAATAGCTTGTCCAAGCTGCTCTAGAATGAATTTTAATGTTATTGAGGTTGTAAATGAACTTGAATCAAGATTTGAAGATATCTCAGAAGATCTAGAGGTAGCTATAATTGGATGCTATGTTAATGGTCCTGGAGAATCCAAAGCTGCAGACATTGGCCTTACAGGAGCTAGCCCAAATAATCTTTTATATATTGATGGCCTTCCCTCTAAAAAACTTACAAATGAAGAGCTTGTCGATGAGATAGAGTTACAGGTAAGAGATAAAATTAATTCATCATCATCTGATACAATTATTGCAAGAGGCTAATATGGATAAAATAAGCTCAATTAGAGGAATGCCTGATGTTTTTGAATCTGATACAAACTATCTTGCAGAACTAAATGAAACTCTAAGTAAAATATTCCTATCTCATAACCTTAATGAAGTTAATACTCCAATTTTAGAACAAACAGAGCTATTTATAAGATCTACAGGAGTAACATCAGATATTGTAAATAAAGAAATTTATAGCTTTAATGATCGTAACGAACAAAGCCTCTCTTTGAGACCCGAAGGAACAGCTGGTGTCGTAAGATCAATAATACAAAAAAAACTAGATACCGCAGAAC
>JGI26062J44793_1000052_pt1 | contig 16775 bp, 21 predicted proteins | sample MarorgKNORR_S2LV_3_FD_44793 | JGI IMG/M metagenome (IMG submission 44793)
ATTTCCATGTATTTAATATTATTGGAAAAATAATGAAAAGTATTGAATGTAAATTTAATTGCAAAATAAAAAAATTAACTTAATATGTTTCCTTTTTATCGCAATGTCGAGTATTTAAAAGTAGAATTTACTTTAGGTACCAATGAAAAAAGTAGCATTTAAATTTTTTACATATGTATCAATATTTTTGATTCTTCCAATTTTAAAATTATTTGGTAAAAAATATTATGAAACTAACGTAGTACCAAAGCTTTTAACTATTCTTTGTAATACAAAACCTAATCATTATCAGAGAAAAAAAGTTGTACCTTTAGCAACCGGAGATGTTGTTGAAATAGGTGTTGGTCCAGGATTAAATTTGCAATACTATAACTTTGAAAATGTCAACAAAGTTATTGGAATAGATCCTTCAGATGAACTAAACAAAATTGCTAAAAAAAATGCTGATAAGGTTAATTTAGATATTGAATTTAATTTATCCTCAGCTGAAAGTATTGATTTACCAACATCGTCTGTTGATTCAGTAGTTTGTACTTTTTCATTGTGTTCAATTCCTGACCCAAATAAAGCTTTAAATGAAATTTATAGGATTTTAAAGCCAGGAGGTAAATACTTTTTTTGTGAACATGGAATTTCTCCAGACATTACCACTAGAGTTTTTCAAAATGTTACAAACATATTTTATCCAAAATTATCAGGAGGTTGTCATGCAAATAGAGATATACCAAAGTTAATTACTGATGCCGGATTAAATATTGTTGAAAAAGACACAATGTACTTACCTGGATCTGTAAAGTTTCTTGGATACAATTACTGGGGTTTAGCTGTTCGCTAGATATCTTTTATAGAAAGAATTGCCTCAACACAAGCATCTGGTTGATCTTCTTGTAAAAAATGTCCCGCATCCTCAATTGTTACATGAGGCATCCCTTCACAACCTGGTACTAGTTTGTAAAAGGAATTTTCAACACCTGCAAATATTGGATCTTTATCACTAAATGCGCATAAAAATGGTTTATTCCATTCTCTTAAAATTTTCCATGCTTCTTTATTGGGCTCCGCACTTGGAGTTCTCGGCGTTCCAGGTACTAAGTTTGGAAATTGTCTAACTCCCTGTTTGTGATCATCACTTGGGAATGGAGCATTATAAGCAGCAAGTGCATTTTCATCTATGCCTTTAGTTGTACCATTTCTGACTTGTCCTGCGACATGTAGATCAGGTTTTATTTGTAAAAACTCTCGAAACACAGCAAACCCTTCACTTAATGGAGCTTTTCCTGTGGGTAGTCCTGTATTAGCAGTAATTATTTTTTCAAATCTATCATTATATTTTGCTGCCAGCCTTAAGCCGATCAAGCCTCCCCAATCCTGACAAAAAAGTGTTATATTTTTTAAATCAAGACTTTCAATAAATTCGGACATCCAATCAACAAATCCTTCATAGGTGTAGTTGTACCTGACTGAAAATTTATCTGATTTTCCAAATCCAGGTAGATCGGGAACAATAACCCTATATCCACTTTCTTTTAAAGGATTAATCATATTTCTATAAAGATATCCCCATGTTGGATTTCCATGCATTAGCAACACAACATCATTGCTTTCACTGTTTTCATCAACATAGTGAATATTGATATCACCAAATTCAGAAGATACAGTAACAAAATTTTCTTCGAAATCCCATCCAGCAATATTTTCAAATAAACTTAAGTCAGTTTTTAAAATTGTCATTGTATTCATAATAGTTTTAACATATAACTTTTCATCTCAATCTTTTTTAAAACTATCAACCAGTCTCAGTTTTAATTAATATATGTGTAATGGCTAAGTTACTCAAAAAGTTCTCTCCATATCTGATTGGAATTATCTTAGGAATTTTAAGTTTTATTCCCTTTACAAGACAAACTACGATTGCATCTTTTTTAACTGGATTTGGAAGCAATACTGTTAGTCAATGGAATTACTTTTTAGATTATGGTTCAGAATCTCAGAATATGTGGCAAAGATCATACGTTTCACTTCTTGGATTATTACCCAGCGCAAGTCCAGAAGTCATATATTTGTCAGCATCAGTCGATGATAACGGTGATGGATTGCTGGGTAATTGTGAATATACATTAAACGGTGTAGTCCCAAATGCAAGATATTGGAGTTATGCGATTTATGGAAATGATAATTATTACTTACAAGATCCCAATAATTTAAAAAGTGATCCAACTTATGAAGACCTATTCGCTCAAGTTACCAATGGATATGAAATCATAAGAAATATTGGCGAAACCTACGAAATCAAAATAGGAAATAATTTAGTAAATCAAGATGGAACTTTAAGTCATTTTGGAAATGATTTCAATCTGATATTAAGGATATATGGACCAGATTTACAATATTATGACGATCCAAGCTCAATACCTGTTGCCAAAATATTGAAAGAGAGTTGTAAATGAATAATTCTCTTTTGAAAATATCAATAATTGCCATAGCAACTCATCTTCTTTTAATTTTCTTTGGTCCCTATATAGTTATGAATCAATTGGATAGAAATATTGCAGACGCTATAGCTAATCCTTTTGAAGGTTGTGAAGATACTTATGATGGAATTGTCGGCAATTTAGATCAAGTTTGTATCTCTAGGAGATCAGCTGCGAGAATGCCAAATTATGATTTTATTTACACCATGTGCAGATATGATTTATCAAATGGAGACTTATATGTTTCAATGCCAGTTCCTGAAGATGAAAGATATTGGGTAGTTCACGTTCATAACAATAATACAAATGTTGCTTTCAAAATCAATAATTTAGAAATAGATTCAGATAGATATGAGTTGTTAGTAACAAATAAAGAAAATATAAATAGTTCTTTAAAGACAATAAGAACAACTGATAAAGGGACTGTTTTTTGGAGATTGCTTGTCAACACAGCTGAAGAAATAGATATATTAGATAACCAAAGAAGGACAACTGTCTGTGAATACAGATAATCAATATAATCCCATAGAGCTTTCAAAGGAATATCTAAAAAAATCCACTTTAGATAACCAAGTAAGCATCGAGCAAGGATTTAATGTTGAATTGTACGAAGTATCAAATAATCTTGCATTTATTAAAAACTTTGGAAATATAGCTGTTTTCAAAAATGATACAACAGGATTACTAATTGACACTGGAATGGGTGTGTCATCGATGCAAGTTATTGAAAAGTTAAAAGAATGGGGTATTTCTAATATTGAATATATTATCTATACCCATGGCCACGTTGATCATGTTACAGGTGCTGAATATATTGTAAATGCATTTGAGGGTACAACTAAAATAATCGCACATGAAAACGTAACAAAAAGATTTGATAGATATAAAAAAACAATAGGGTATAACGGAATTATTAATCAAAGACAGTTTGGATTGCCCTCTCCAGTATTTCCGAATGATTTTGCCTACCCAGATATTACTTATAGCGACGAGTATGAGCTTGAATTTAACGAATCAATCATGATACTAACTCACGGTAAGGGAGAAACTGATGATGCAACGTATATTTACTCTAACAAAGACGATGCATTATTCACTGGCGACTTCTTTATATGGTCACTACCAAATGCTGGGAATCCATCTAAAGCACAACGTTATGTTGGGTTTTGGGGTGAAGTATTAAAAAAAATGTCAGAATATAATTCAGAATATTTATTTCCTGGGCATGGTCCTTTAATCAAGGGAAAAAAAACAGTAAAAGAACTACTTCTAGATACAAGTAATTGTTTATTGTGGATTGAGGAGAATGTCCTTAACTTAATGAATAAAGGTTATTCATTACGTGAGATTCAATCAGAGCTGGTTCTACCGGAAGAATTCTTTAAACCCTATCTTGTGTCTGCATATGATGATTTTTCATTTTTAATCAATTCTGTATGGAGACAATACGGTGGTTGGTATTCTGGTACACCATCTGAGCTAAAACCTCCAAAACTTGAAGATATTGGAAGAACATACATAGATATGGCTGGTAACGATAATAATTTACTTAAGTTTTTAGAATCTTTGGTAAGTTCTCAAAAGTATAGGGAAGCTTCTGTGATTGTTGATGCAGCCTACAGTGTCAATTCTGATTTATTCTCAGATATCAAGAAAGAGATTTTTTTGAAACTAGCCGAGCAAGAAAGCTCTCTCATGGCAAAAGGAATTTATAAGTTTAATCATGATTCTTGATTAGAGATCATGTATTACGCTAGTGACCACACCCCATATCTGGGCTTCACTTTTTCCATTTAACTCAATTGGTTCGTAGTCTTCATTTTCTGGCTGCAAAACGATGGATGACCTTTTTTTTAGGTACCTTTTTACGGTAAGTTCACCATCAATTATTGCAATTACTACATTTCCATTTTCTGCTTTGATACTTTTATCAACTACCAAAATATCATTTGGGAATATTCCTGCATTTATCATTGAATTTCCGGAGGCACGAACTAAAAAGGTTGATGCGGGATGCTTTACTAGGTATTGATTAAGATCAATCTTATCTTCTAAATAATCATCAGCAGGGGATGGAAAACCTGCTGCAACCCTCTCTGTATACAATGGGATCTCATAAAGACCTTTACTTACTATCTCTGAAATGTATTTAACTTTGCTTTCAGGGACTCTTATAGCTTTGGTTGACTCCCCATATTTTCCCTGTCCTTTTGGTCTACCAGCACCTTTTCTTGCTCCGCCTTTTGTCATAAAAATGTCTTTCTTTTATCTTAGAATAGTGTACAGTATTCAAAGGAATAAATAAAGAAATGAATAATAAAATTTTTGCTTTAGTCGATTGTAATAACTTCTATGCATCGTGTGAACGAGTGTTTAATCCAAAACTTGAAGGAGAGCCAATCGTTGTTCTCTCTAATAATGATGGGTGCATTGTGGCACGATCAAACGAAGCAAAAGCACTAGGTATTCCAATGGGAGCTCCGCTATTCAAATATGAACAATTAATAAAGAGAAACAATGTTCACGTATTCTCGTCAAACTACACATTCTACGGAGACATGTCAGCAAGAGTGATGACATCCCTTCGTTCAATAGTTGGAGACATTGAGATTTACTCAATAGATGAAGCTTTTTTAGATATAAGTAAATTTTATTATTGTGATTTAAAAGAGACGGCAAATGAGATACGAAGACAAATAAAACAATGGACAGGAATACCAATCTCAATAGGTATTGGGCCATCCAAAACATTAGCAAAAGCTGCAAATAGACAAGCTAAAAAATATGAAGAATCAAATGTCTTTGATATACGAGAGGAGTCAGAAAGAATCAGAGTCCTAAAAAGTTTAGAACTTGAAGACATATGGGGGATATCAACAAGATGGGGCAGGAGGCTTAGAACTATCGGGATCAACTCCGCATACGAGCTTTCAACAGGAGATCCAAGACAGATACGAAAAACACTCAGCATTGTCGGAGAGAGGATATATCACGAACTTAATGGCATATCGTGCATGCAAATTGAAGAAGTTAAAAATAAAAAAAATATAATCTCATCAAAATCTTTTGGAAAAAAAGTTACAAAAGTATATGAACTTGAAGAAGCTGTTTCAACCTATGTTGCAAGAGCATGTGAAAAATTACGATCCCAGAGCTCAAGAGCTGGAGGAATCCATGTATTTTTGAGAACTAGCCCGTTTATAGATATTGATAAAAAATACAGCAATGGAATGAGTTCATTTTTTACAATTCCAACCAGTAACACTTCAAAGATAATCAAAGAAGCAAAAAGATTAACGAATAAATTATTTCTCCCAAACTATGAGTATCAAAAAATAGGAGTTATTTTATTAAATATTTCTGATGCCAGGAATGAACAATTCAGCTTTCACGAGAGTGAGAATTATGAACAGTCAGATATCCTCATGGAATCGTTAGATCATCTAAATGATAGGTTTGGAAATGGAACTATTTTTATGGGAGCACAGGGCATTCAAAAAAATTGGAAGATGAGAGCTGACAGAAAGTCAGCAGCATATACAACAAAATTATTAGATATTCCCGAAGTAAGTTAAGTTTTAATTGATTTCCAAAAAGATCTAGTTCTTAAGAACCAAAAGAAACCAACACTAAAACCTAAAGCTGGAAATACTGTGAATAAAGTCATCACATCATATTTTGTTGCTAAATAACCAATAATTAGATTCGAGATAGTAAACATTAAAAAATAAAAAGAATAATCCAATCCTGCAATTCTTCCACGTATATTATCTGGTGTTAATATTTGGATTCCATAAGATGAAAATGCCCATTGAGCTCCACCACCACAATGTCCCAACACAAGAAGTATTGTCGTTACATACAAAGTAGGAGAGAAAGGTATAAGAAAATAAAACATTCCCCAAATCATAATGGAAGGACCTATTGTTGATAAAAGTTTTTGATCAGTTTTGCCAAACAAATATCTAAACAATACTGGACCTATAAATGCACCAATACCTCTCGCACTCCACATAAGTCCAGCGCCTAAATCACCAGTATCATAAACTTCTAAAGAAAGAATTGTAAATAAAGAAAGTAATCCAGCTGCTGAAATACCAAACATACCTTTTGTAATTGTTAAATAGAATATTTTTTTATCAGATAAAACAAAATTAAGTCCATCTTTAAATTTAACTTTTTCATTTTCAGACGTAGATAATATATTTTCACTTAAGTTTGTTTTAATTAAAAAAACTAAAAAAGCCGAAAACATAAATGATAAAAAATTAATAGTAAATAATTGGTTTCGTGATAGAAACTCTGATAAAAATCCACCTAAACCAGCACCTAGACCAGCAGCTATTCCCCATGTAGAGAAATTTAATACATTAGCTTCTGGTAAATTATCTCTGCTAACTACATTTGGTAAGGCCGCATCAGAAGCTGGCATATATGCACAGTTAACAACGCCAAGAAGTGAAAACGATAAAAGAATAAATANTACATTTTCAGTTGATACAGAATACATTATTAGNAATACTGCACATCCAGATAAAAACTCAGATATNGATATAACAACTTTTCGATCAAATTTATCAGCNAAGAATCCGCCAAAGCTACCNAGTATGACATAGGGAGCACTNTGNACAACTAAAACGATTGATGTAATCAGAGGGCTATTTGTAATTTCATAGATAATACTTANTAAAGGTACTGTTAAAAACCAATCTCCCATGTATGTGATGAATTTTGCATAAAAAAGTTTTTGAAAATCTTTATTTTTGGATAATAAATATGAATATTTTTCAAAATTTTTCATAACTCAATTACTGTAACTGGTATCTGTTTTATGGGTATAATTAAGTCTATGAAAACAGTACTAATAACAGGTGGAACAAGAGGAATAGGATTATCTATAGCTCAGAAGTATTTAGATGATGGCGATTCAAATGTTATCGTAACCGGACGAAAACCTGACACTCTTGAAGAATTAAAACAAACTGTTAACAATGAAAACTTCCATACGGTTATGGCTAAAGCTGATGATGAGGCAGCNGCNGACCAAACATGTAAAGAAATTAATGAACAATTTGGATCATTAGACATATTNGTCAATAATGCTGGTACTAATCCAGCTGGTGGAAATCTTATGGATGTTGATATGGGAGCACTCGAAAAAACGTGGGCAGTTAACCAAAAAGGTCCANTACTTTGGGCTAGGGCAGCATATAAAAATGAGTTAAGCACCGCAATTTTAAANATCTGTTCAGTGGCAGGTTATTTTCCTTCTGATTTAATGGGAGCATATAATATTTCGAAAGCTGCATTAATTTATATGACAAAACAACTTGCTTATGAACTTGCTCCAGATATCAGGGTTAATGGAGTCGCTCCAGCAATTGTACGAACTAAGCTATCTCAACTTTTATGGGAAAACGAAGAATATTCAAAAAATTTACATTTGTTACAAAAACTAGGAGAACCGGAAGATATTGCTGAAGCAGTTTATTTCTTATGTTCTGATGACGCAAGCTGGATTACTGGAGAAATTTTAACGATAGATGGTGGATTTAGTATTAACGGAAACTCGTTATCTTAATCACTCCATACATTTAAATTTAGTTCTTTATCGTATGATCTTCTGATAAATAATCTTTTAATAAAGGTTGGCTCTCTTATTATTGCTTCAATTAACCAAGTTTTAGATCCTTCTGTGAGATGTCCACCAAAAGCTTTTCCATCTTTGTCAGATACAGATATGTGTATATGAACTAGTGGTTTGTCATCAAATAAAGTTATATTCCCAAGGCCACTTAAAACTTCAAAGCCACCTTTAAAAAAGTGTTCTTCGTATTCTTTTGATTCTTGATTGAAATAAAGTACATTTAAATTCTGAACAGCTCCAATAAATGATATTTCAGCTGTTTTTATTTTATTTTGGATTGCATATTCAGTAAGTGACTCAAGCAATAAAGTATCTTTCTCAAACTTTACATAGTGAACAATTTCTCTATTTACTTTATATTTACGAACGTACATCTTTATATTTTTAAGTTTAATTAACCTATAAAATATTTTGCTAATTCGTTATACAGAGGAATTCCAATAATGATATTAAATGGAAAAGTAACACCTAAACTCAATCCAAGATATATTGCGGGATTTGCATTTGGAATTGCATCTTTTACAACAGCAGGAACTGCTATATAGCTAGCACTTGCTGTTAAAACCATTAGCAATGTTGCATTTCCAACTGTTAGTGAGAACAAATTTGATGCAAATAATGCAAGAATAGATCCTATTAGGGGAGTGACCAAAGCAAACAAAATCAAATTCAAACCTTTTTCTCTTATTTCTGACAACCTTCTTGCTACGCGTGTACCCATTACAAATAAAAATAAATATAGAACATAATCAAAAACGGTAACGATAAAAAAGTCAATATTACCAGTTATTTGTTTTTGAAAAATTATTCCAACAAAAAGTGATGTTATTAATAATATGTTTGGTATTTCCAAGAAAGCTTTTTTTATTGTTTCATAATTATTTTGTTTCTTATTTTTATTTTTTGTCACTAAATAGAGTGCCATAAATATTGCTGGAAACTCCATCACTACAAGTACTGCTGACATAAAATTATCAAATTCTTGTGAACTTGAAGAAAGGTATGTTATTGCGGTAACAAATGTTATGGCACTTACTGATCCATAAGTACCTGAGAGGGCTGCAGCATCATCGATTTCTAAAATATTTTTTAAATAAATATGCAATTAGAGGTATTATTAAGGCAAAAAATACACCAAGCGATAGAATATTCGTTACTTCTGAGGTAAATCCATTTTCTCTTAAGCTTATTCCACCCTTTAGTCCGAGTGAAACTAATAAATAATATCCCAGGTATTTAGAAAGAAATTGAGGAAGTGTGTCCTTAAATATTTGTCCAATTGCAATTCCTGTCAAAAATAAAATAATTGCTGGATTGAGTATGACTTCCATTCAAATAGAAATGATAGTAACCAATGAGATATTTTAGAGTTTTATTAGAAATTAATTTATTTGCTCGATTATTTTCTTGTTCTCTCAAAATCAACAGGATTTTCTACGTTGTTGTCTAACTTAAAACTTGTTCCAATGATTAATATATCTGCAATATCTTCATATTTATCTATATTTGTTTCATTTACGCCAGATCCAATAGCTAACTTACCAGCTGGAACTATATCTCTTACTTTATTCAAATCATCAATATTAATTTCATGACCTGTTCCATCACCAGTAACTATTACAACATCTGCTCCTGCGCGGTTGATTAACTCCTCAGTATGGTTTTCTATTTTTGATCCTTCTGGTGGAACAGCATGCTTAACGAAGACATCGGCAAAAATTTCTATATCTTTATTTAAACTTTTATTGAATTCTGCAATTTTATTTGCTTCCCCCTCAATTATTCCCTGATCCGTAAACATCATTACATTATTTAAGACATTTATTCTTACAAAATCTGCATTTGTTGCTTCAGCAATAGACAATGCAGCAATTCCATCATTTCTTAAAACATTTACACCTAATTTTAATTTTGAATCAATATTTAGATTTTGTATTACAGAAGTTAAACTTGCTACAGTTCGCTTTGAAACATCATTTTTGACGAACGGTACATCGCCAAAATTTTCAACAATAATTCCATTAACACCAGCTTTTGAAAGGTTGTCAATGTCATTTTGTGCTAGTTCTGTAATTTCTTCAAGATTTAATTTATTAGATGGTGAGCCAGGTAAACCTTTAAGGTGTATAACACCAAGAATTATCATATGCTATATTTTGGCGTGTTGCAGTTTAATAAATTTTTTAGCATAGTCGCCTTCGGTAGTTAGCGTAGGCTTAAATCCCTTACCCGTTCTTCCGGTTACGATTCTACACCAATCGCTTGCATTTCCTTTTATGCTATTTTCAGATTTCTCATTTCCAAATTGCCAGGCTCTATATTCTGGACCTATTAATTCAATTCTTAAATCCTTATGTTTAAGTTTATTTTGTTTACTTGTAAATTCAGCATTTAGCCATCCAAATAAAGCTACGTGCTCAATTCTCACAGTGTCTTCATAGTCCTTTTTCATACTGTCATAAATATCTAATCCATGAGCCCATGTTTCAGCAAGCTTTGAAGATGCAAATGTTTGATAGTCTATTTCTTTATTCCACCATTTAATTTTTTTACCAGCTGAACCTTTAGCTAAATTTTCAACAACTTTTGCTCTTGATAATCTCCACCATTCAATAACGTCTTGGGGACGCATGTCGTTACCTTTTTTAATGCATTCTTTTTCAAATTTTCCTAACCCGCTTGGACCTCTAAATCTATTAAAATCTGTGCCTTTGCCCTTCATTGCGTTAAATGCTAAATCTTCTAATCCTGCAAGGTAGCTTACATGGTTTGTTATATTCCAATTTTTAAATGTAGTTTTAGTGTTCCAGTTTCTTACGGGAATACTTTGGAGATACTGGTCTAGAAGTTGTTGCTCTGCAACTAAACTACTTAATAAATCTTTCACAATACAATAATAATTGTGAAAATCACTTTTCCCAATAAGAACATTAAATAAAATGCTTTATTTATAACTTAAATCTTCTTATTATCTATATATGAAGAAAATCTTAAAGTTATTAATTTCAACAGTTTTGTTAAAAGTTTTTTATGATGTTTTCAATGAAAATAAGTTTGTTAAAGAGCAAATCGACAAACTAAAAGAGGAAGTTACAAATTTAGAAATGTCAGATATTGATCAAAAAATAAAAGATTTTCAAAACAAAATCGATGGATTTAAAAATAAGAATCAAGACTCTCCGGAGTAATTTATCTGGAAAATATTAGGTAGAACATTTTCTTATTGGCCTACGTGGCTCGTCAGACTCATCACATTTTTACACACAAAACTGATAAAGTTTAACCAAACAAAAGTTGGCAAGATATTAATAGGGGACAATATATTACTTCTTGAAACTATTGGACGAAAATCAAATAAAATTAGAAAAACTCCTTTGACTTATGTTCAGATCGATGATGGGTATTTAGTTGCTGCTTCATATGGTGGTCGTGATAAAACTCCTGATTGGTTTTATAACATAGATAATCAAAATGTGAGAGTATTTGTTAATAAAGAATACCAAAACGTAAAACCTTCCGTTGTTAAAACTGATGATAAAGAAAAATATTGGAGTTTGTTGACTGCTGTATATCCAACTTTTAATTTATATCGTTCAAAAACTGATAGAGATATTCCTTTAGTGAAACTGATTACAGAACAGGTTTAAGATTAGGGCCATTTCTCACAACTGTATTCCATAACGTAGAATAATGGTCTAAGTCCTCTGGGTTAACATGAGGAAGTACCATGTTGTTCCAGGTCTCAAAAAGAGGATCAGATGAGTTTTTGTATAGATCTAAACCAACTGGAATTCTTTCAACTACCGTTCTCAAACTCATAGGTGTCTCGATGTTTACACTTATATCATCTGATAAAAATGAGTTGTTGATTTCGATAGCTAATTTGATAATTAAATCCGTAAATTCTTTTTGTAATTTTGGATATCGTTTTTTAAAAATTGATTCAAGTTGTTCTTTATTAGGAAATGGCTTATCCCAAATAACCCATCTATCAGCGAATGCTTTATTTAATGTTTGTGTACCTGCATAATCTCTGAGGCTAGTTGGGTTCATTGTTCCAAAAATGTAGGAATCATTTCTTAATTCAATCACTTCACCGTTTGGTAACTCTAATTTTTTATGCCTATCAAGCAAAGAGTGCAAAGCAAAAAGTACTTCAGGTCCAGCAGCATTAAGTTCTGATAAATTAATAATAGATGGACCTCTCAAAGCTCTTGTTAATTCACCATCTTGCCATTTGCTATCAGTTCCACCCACACCATCACCATATAGCTGAACTGATCCAAGCAATGTAACATCTCTAACTTCACCAGAAAGTGGAATTCGGTAGTATGGATATTTTAGCTTTGCAGCAAGTTGTTCAATATCATGATCTTTACCTGTGCCCATGTGTCCTTTTAGTGCAATATGAATTGGTATTTCATTTTTGAATGTCTTTTCTTTACTTTCAATGATTTGAGCTAATTTAAATTGAATTCCAAAATCTACATAATTTTTATCAACATCTGGAATCCTCTCCGACCTTGAGTCGTAATCGTTTATTGATTTTGTTAATTTNCACTCTTTAAGAGTTACATCTCCCTTTCCATTNGGATTTTTAAAATTTTGATCTGCCATTATGCTACTCCTGTNGATTCCTCAATATTCTTTATAAGTATATCCTTTGTGATGTTTACTATTGAATGTATTAGTTCTTCAGGTTCATTTATCTGTGTTTTGTTTATATATTCTTTCCATGTTCCTCTTTCACCTATTCCGATACCAATGACATCAATACCAACTTTTGTTGCATAGTTGATTGAACTTTTCAAATCGTTTAATGAGCCACGTGTCATNCCATCTGAAAGTACTGCTAACAATTTTGTTTTTGATCCTTTTTCCAATAGTCGTTTAGTTGAAAACATAATATTTCTTTCGTCAACATTCGTTCCTCTCTCAAACATACTTGCGGGAGGATGGTCATCTTTGATATCTAATTTATCCAAAGATTCTCTTAAATTCCTTGAAAACTCAATTAGTCCAATAAATTTTTCGTAATTTGCTTTCCAAGAATCATCAAACCTTTTGATAAAGTAATGGTTTGTAGTATTGAAATAGTATTCAGCATTTGAACCGTAATTTGTATTTAACATCGACGATACTGCCATCTTTCTTTTTATATAAAGCTCTTCATTTTCTAATTCATCAGCAGCAAAACTTCTATTAAAGATTGCAACTTCAAAATCTATATCTAATTCATGACATATTTGAGCTAGATAACTTGCTCCAATTAGTGCAGCTGATAATGACCATGGATAAAACTCTCCTTTATCTTTTTCAAGCATTGAACCACTTCCATCAATTAATAATGAAACAGCATAAGATTTATTTGATAGTCTTTGTTTTTGCTCAAACATTCTTTCGTATCTTCCAGAACCAAGCATAAGTGGAACATGTGGTGATAAATCTCCCTGATCGTAACCACTTATACGTAGCCTTTTTTTGTTATGAATAAAGTAAGGCTTTATTTTATTAGTAACTTTAAATACAGGAAGGTCCCATTCCTCTAAAAGTGAATTGTAAGTTGCCAGACCATTTTTATAAAGGCTATTAAATGTTCTTGGTAAATTAGTACTTACAAGCTTTGAAACTTTACCGTTTGGAAGGTATACAGTTGTTGATGTACCAATTTTAGAAACGTGATCATCCATAAAATTTAGCTTTTCATCATCTGATTCTTTACCTTTTTTTCCAAGAAACTTTTCGAGTGTATTGCCTGTAGTTATATTCGTACTTGATGGGATTAAAACTTTATTTAGATCGTCTATGACTGAATCTTCAAATTTTTCTATAGATTCTCTTCTTTCACCTAAAGTTTGACTATCAACATCAGGTAAAAGATTGTACCTTCTGCAAATATCAGCAATTTGGATCGTAATTTCAATGGTGTCTTCTACAAGGTCTCTGTCGTAAGAAAAATTATTTAAAATAGCCAAAGTTTCTCTAACTGATTCTTTTATATTTTTTGGATAAGATTGAAGGTCGATTTCAATATAACCAGCAATACTATGAAACATTAAAATTAAAAATTTATTGAAAGGTTTTAGATTTTTAATATTGATACTGGATTCTTCATAAATATCCTGAAGGATTGACCTTAGGCCTTTGAAATCTTTTACAAATTTATATTCTTCAAAAGAATGAACTAATATTTCAAAGATATATTTCCCAAATGGTCCGGAAAGCACCTCAAGACTTCATCAATATCATTTAATCCATCAGTCTCATNTTGAAATTTTGATAAGTCTTTATCTATATCAAATTTATAATCTTCCATGGAGTGTATGGCTTCATGGATGACTGTTCCTATGACGACTTCTTTAAATTCTAAGTCAGAATCTGAAACAGAGTTAACTAATATCGATGGATTTATATTTATTTCATTTTTATTTTTACTTTTTGTTTTACCTAGATTTAATACTATTTTGTCATTATTCATCGTGCTTTGAATAAGCCGAGTTATAGCTGGGCTAATCTTTTGAAAAATTTCTATTATCTGAGTTTCTAAAGTTTTTTTCTTAAATTCCATTTTTTATCATTATCATTAAAGACTGACAATATAAGTATAAGGTGAAAAATAAGTTGAATGAAATTACAAACAGGACCGTAGTTGTTGTTGGTGGGAATGGAAACATGGGAACCATGGTTTCAGAATTCATTGATGGACTTCAAGGTTATGAAGTTATTGGTATCATAGATCCAAATAATTCTGGCACTAAATTTAATTCATTGACTTTTAGTGATGATGTTATTTGCGATTATATGTTTGAGTTTTCACCATCTTCTGTAGTAAATGAAAACATTCCGAAACTAATAAATAATAAATCTAAATTAATAATTGGCTCGTCTGGAGTGAATAACGACTCGTTAGAGCTGTTAAAGAATGCTAATAAAGCNGTATCAGTNATTCCTAACTTTTCTGTTGGAGCAGCTATTCAAAAACTTTATTCACAAAAATTAACATCTATTTTTCCCAATGTTCATATTGTAGAAAAACATCATAAAGGAAAAGAAGACGCTCCTTCAGGAACTTCAAAAGATTTGGCCAGTTCTCTGGAGAATGTTAAACCATCAGAAATAAGTGGTGATTATTATGCTGTATCAAATGAAAATTCTTTAAATATATATTCATTGAGATCAGATGAATACCTAGCTGAGCAGGAAGTTGTATTTTCCGAAAGTTATGAAGAATTTATTCTTGAACATAAAGTATTTGATCGGAAAGCATATTTGTCAGGCGTTCAATTAGTATTGCAAGAAATGGAACAACAAAATTCATATATTCACGGACTTGAAAATTTACTGAATAAATCGATGGACATATAATGACTGATTTTGGAAAATTATTAACCGCATCAATAACTCCTTTTGATAGCAATGGTGTAATCAATACAGATACATTTTGGAGACTTTGTAGAAAATTAGTTCATGACAAATCAGATGGACTTGTTCTTACAGGAACTACGGGAGAATCACCTAACCTTACAATAAAAGATAGAGAAATAATTTATACGACAGCGCTTGATTCTGTCGGTGATAAAGCAAGCATAGTTGCAGGAACTGGAACGTACTCAACTTCTGAAACTATAGAAATTACAAAAATGGCAGATTCAATCGGTGTTCATGGAATAATGATTGTTACTCCTTATTATTCGAAACCGTCACAACGCGGAATTCTCAAACATTTTGAAGAGGTATCAAAAGTTACAGATCTTCCAATTATGGCATATAACATCCCAGGTCGGACAAGCACCTTGATTGAATTAGAAACATTAGTATCACTTGCTGATGATATTGGGATACATTCAATTAAGGATGCAGTAGGAAATTCAGATTTTTCTAAAAAAGAATTAGAAGCCCTACATGATAAAGTTGACATTTATTCAGGAAATGACAATGAAACTCTTGATTTCATGAAAAATGGTGGCAAAGGTGTTGTTTCAGTAGCTTCTCATGTTGTTGGAAAAGAAATATATGAGATGATGGAGTCGGTTCAAAATAATGACATTAAAAAAGCTGAAGCAATAGATAATGATTTAGGGGAACTTTTTAAAGCACTTTTTGAAGAACCAAGTCCAGGTCCAATTAAAAAAATATTATCAGAAAGTTGGGAGGATGTAGGGGAGCCCTTACTACCAATTACTGATATTTCTACTGAATTAGCCAATAAAATTAGGGGTTTTTACTCAAAAATAAAGGAAAAATAGGCTTTTTTCTATAATTTTATGGTATAATACACTGTGGCTGTTAAGACATCCACTCGCGAAAGGGTTAGTGGGCGTAAGCGGGTGTCTAAACCGAAAAATTTAATAAAAGTACCAAGTTCTTTAAAAAGCTTAGGTAAAGGTACAAAATCTCTTTCATCTCTTTTTTTCAAGTCATATCAAACTGTATCTATCTTTATGCTTTCACTAGCGATTCTTATAGCTTTATCTTCTTTTGGTAAAGCAGGACCAATAGGAGAGTTTGTAAATAATTTAATTACATGGTCGTTTGGTTATGGCGTTTATTTGTTTCCACTACTACTTATCTACGGATCTGCAATCTTAATTAGAGATAAAGATTTTATTAATACTCAAAAAGTATTTGTTGGTACGCTGTGGGTTCAAATTTTTACA
>JGI26062J44793_1000053_pt1 | contig 16475 bp, 18 predicted proteins | sample MarorgKNORR_S2LV_3_FD_44793 | JGI IMG/M metagenome (IMG submission 44793)
GTATTAGTAATGAAAAAAATATTTATGATTCGCTAGTTGTTCCTGATGACACTAACGAAGATGGATCAGTGCCAAGCGTTGGAGGTTCTTTAACAGATTCCTTTAGGTTATCTAGTACTTATATAGAAGTTGCATTACCTTTCATTTTGCAAGGCACATCTGCTGGACAGCCATTTATTGAAACAAGCATTGCAAATAAATATGGCACGACTCATTTAGGTCTTAGATTTGGCTTCTTGTTTTAATTGAAAATATTTATTTATGAAACATTCATTTGATATTAATNCTGATATTTCGTTAGCTAAAACTTTGCCATCTAGCTTTTATCGAGACGAAAAAATTTTTGATCAAATTAGANAGAATATTTTTTTAAAATCTTGGCAATTCATTGATGATAATTCTCAAATTAAATTAAATAATTCATATTTACCAAAAACCATTCTTGATGGATTTTTGACAGAGCCAATTGTCCTAACTAGGGATAATAATAGTAAGATTCATTGTTTAACCAATGTTTGTACTCATCGAGGAAATATTGTAGCTATGGGGCCAGGAAAATCTAAAAAATTAACCTGCTGTTATCATGGAAGAACTTTTGAATTAGATGGTAGCTTCAGATCAATGCCTGAGTTTGAAGAAACCAAGAATTTTCCAACCGAAAATGATAATTTACATAGTTTCCCCGTTGAGAAATGGGGTCCATTTATTTTTGCAGGTTTAAATCCTTCTTTTGATTTTAAAAATGTTCTAAATATTATGAATGAAAGAATTGGATTTTTGCCTCTTGATCAATTTTCTTTAGACTCTAATCTTTCAAAGGATTATTTAGTGCACTGTCATTGGGCATTATATTGTGATAANTATNTAGAAGGCTTTCATATTCCATTCGTACATGATGGATTGAATAAAGTTTTAGATTATAGTAACTACAAAACAGAGCTTTATGAACATTGCAACTTGCAAATTGGTTTTTCAGATGAATCAAATGAAGTATTTAATTTTCCTAAAGATCACATGGATTATGGAAGTAATATTGCGGCTTACTATTTTTGGGTTTTCCCAAATATGATGTTCAATTTTTATCCTTGGGGTTTATCAATCAATATTGTAAAACCTCTGTCCATAAATAAAACAAAAGTTTCCTTTCTTACCTATGTATATGATGAGTCTAAGCTTCATAAAGGTGCTGGTAATGATATAGATAAGGTNGAAAGAGAGGATGAGTTCATTGTTGAGAATGTTAATAATGGCATTCAGTCATCTTTTTACAAAGAAGGAAGATATTCACCTNCAAGAGAGCAAGGGGTTCATCACTTTCATTGTCTTTTAGCTCAATTTCTTAATTCCAGTAAATAGCCTGCTGGGCTATCTGGACTCGAACCAGAATCATCCGAATTAACAGTTCGGTGCCTTGCCAATTAGACCATAGCCCAAATTATACTGCATAGGATGTAGAGCGGGAGAGTGTAGGTATATTGTATTGTATAGAATTGAGATATAAATATACATAGTGTNTGAACCAATCAAGGATTTCCCCCGCCCCAACTAACTCATATTGACCTATTAATTTAATTANAAGAATTTTAAAAAAACAAGAAAAAACCGACTGGTCGGTTTATTTTTTTAGAAAATAATGTTTTTAATAAATATTTTTTAAAAAAAGGAAGCAGCCCGTAGGGGGATCGAACCCCTGTTGCATGGATGAAAACCATGAGTCCTAACCACTAGACGAACGGGCCAAAAACGTAGCAAATATAGAACGAAGATATTATTTATACAACAGACTTATTTACTTAAGAATTGACATCCAAAGCATCTAGCAACTGACCGTTTTCATGCATTTCTACTGTAATATCGCAACCTCCAAGTAATTTCCCATTCACAAATAATTGAGGAAAAGTAGGCCAACCTGATAATTCAGCTAATGCAGGTCTCATATCTTCATGTCCAAGAACATTTACATCATGAAAGTCAACTCCGTAATGATTAAGAACACTTACTACAGTTTTGGAAAAACCACAAACTGGCATATCCTTTGTCCCTTTCATGAAAAGTACAATGTTATTTTCTTCGATAACTTTTTTGAAATCTTCTTTAAAATTCATGACTAAATTTATTAATATATTTTAAAAATTAAAGGAGTTATTAAACCAATGCGACTTTTTTCATGGAATGTTAACGGAGTAAGAGCAATAGAAAAAAAAGGATTTCTAAATTGGGTTGATAGTGTAGCTCCTGATATTCTATGCATTCAAGAAACAAAAGCAAATTTTGATCAACTACCAGATTCTCTTCAAAATATTGAAGGTTACCACGGATATTGGCATTCTGGAGTTAGAAAAGGGTACAGTGGTGTGGCTACATTTTGTAAAAGCGAACCTCTAGATGTTCAATATGGTTTGGGTATCGAAAAATATGATAAAGAAGGAAGAGTCTTAATTACAGAATTTGAGAACTTTCTGCTATATAATATTTATTTTCCAAATGGACAAAAGGATGAACATCGTTTACAGTACAAATTAGATTTTTATGATGATTTATTAGTTATTTTAAATGAACAAGTTGAGTCTGGAGTTAATGTTGTAGTTGCTGGAGATTGGAATACTGCTCACTTTCCTATTGACTTAGCAAATCCAAAAGCAAATGAAAAAAATTCAGGATTTATGCCAGTTGAAAGAGCTCAGTTGGATGAATACGTTGAAAATGGTTATGTTGATACCTTTAGATTATTTCACGATGAACCTGATAGATACTCATGGTGGACGTATCGTTTTGGGGCACGTCAAAGAAATATTGGATGGAGAATTGACTATTTTTTTGTAAATGAAAGTTTTGTTGATTCAGTTTTAGATGCTGATATTCATGAAGATGTGATGGGATCTGACCATTGTCCAGTATCAATAGAAATTGATAATAGTTATTAATTAACTATTTCTAGTATTGAAAAGTACAGGCTAGAAGTATGACCAACTCTTTCTCCGTTTAAACTATCAGGAAATTGAAATACAATAGAATTTTTAATCTCTCCATCATAAGGATCNAAATCATAATTTTTGAACTGAGAGTCGAACTCTTTTAAGTTTCTCCATTGCACATGTTTGTTGGTAAATCCATTTTGAAATTCATAATTAAGACTATTGATATTTTCAGAACAATTTTTATTAAAAATGGATTCATATAGTCTAATATAAAAAGGAGTCTTGTCTCTTTCGTAATTAACAGGAGTAGCTACAGTATTAAATGTAATCTCTTCATTAAATGGAAAGGATTGATTTGTAAACATTACAACGCTTCCCCCCATGCTATGACCAACAATCTGCCAATTATCAATTTCTGGATATTGTAAAATGAGGAGTTGTAATTCTTTTTCGAAATCTCTTGAAACATTGCTAGGACATTCATTCCAATTGTACTTATAAAAAAATGTGTTAATATTTTTTTTCACAAGATAATTAAATGGTTGTACCCATTCATGATGAATTTCGATCCAATATACTGGATAGAATCCATGTAAAGCTACTATAGCAGTATTGCCTTCTCCATTATGAACTACATTCATACCATCTGGAATTTTTTTAAGATCTTTAAAAGATGAATACTTGTCATCTCCATATGAAAAAGAGGATAAACAAATAAAAGCAAGAATTGTTGTCAGTGTGCGATTAAACATTATATATTGTGCAAAATTGTTAAAATGAATTTAAAAATACAATTAGTAAAAACTAAGGAAGAATACAGAGATATCCTTGATATAAGAAAAAAGGTATTTATTGAAGAGCAAAATGTTCCATTAAATATTGAAATTGAATATGAAGAAAATTCAAATCATGTAATTTGTTATCTAGATAAATTTCCAGTAGGAACAGGAAGATGGCGTAATACAAAAAATGGTATCAAGCTTGAAAGATTTGCTGTTTTAAAAGATTTTAGAAATAATGGTATTGGAAAAGAAATCGTAAATTTTATTTTATCTGAAATATCATCAAATAATACCATATATTTACATGCACAGGAAGCAGTTGTGGATTTTTATAAAAAGTTAGGTTTTAAGGTTTCTGGAGATAAGTTTTATGAAGCCGATATTCTTCATTCAAAAATGATTTATAGCTTAGAGATATGAAAGAATCATCATTAAAAAGATTATTTAAGTTTGTTTTAGCCCATTGGCCATTTTTATTACTGTCCACTGCAGCTGCTTTTTTCTTTGTTATCTTCAATAGTGCATCAATTTGGATAACTGCCACTATGATTAACAATATCTTAATTGATTTCAATGAAATGCTTATTGAAAATCAACGATTGCTAAGTTTAAATGATCTTTCAATGAACGATCGATTAAAACTTTTTTCAAATAGTCTGCTTTTAAAAGATACTGCGATTAATACGGTTTCTTCAGTATGTATTGCACTAATAGTAGTTTTCTCAGCGAAAAATATTTCTTTATACATTAAAAATATTACTCTTTCGATCGTGCAATATCGATTGATTCGTGATTTAAGAAATAAATTATATAGCCATTTTCATTATTTATCCCTTTCTTATTTCAATAAAAATAAGTCTGGAGAGCTGACTGCAGTTTTAGTAAATGATATTGATAATATGCGAAATTCATTATCTATAATGTTTCAAAAATTATTTGTTGAACCAATTAATATTCTAATTCTAATGAGTTTACTGTTTATTGTGAGTCCTAAGCTTGCCTCAATTGCTCTTTTAATTATTCCTATAAGTGGTGTCATAATTTTTGGTATATCCCATAGTATTAGAAGAAGATCAAAGAGAAGCCAAGCTCAATTAGCAGGAATGACTTCTATGATTGCTGAAACAATAGGTTCTATGAGAATTGTTAAAGCTTTTGCAACAAAGGGCTTTGAGATAAATAGGTTTGCTAAGGAGACTCAAAAATACTACAAGTTAATGCTTCGAAGAGATAGATTGAGATTTGTATCATCACCTGTATCTGAAACATTTGGCGCAACAATTGCCGCTTTATTATTATGGGTTGGGGCAAGAGATGTTCTTGTTCTGCAATCTATTAGCTCCGAAGATTTTCTAAGATTTATTTTATTACTTTTTAGTTTATTTCAACCTCTGAAAAACTTAACAAATGTTGTAAATGAATTACAAAACGGCCTTGCTTCTGCAGATAGGGTTTTTGCAATTATGGATATAGAATCTGATATCGAAGACATGGATGATGCTATTACAATAGATGATTTACAAAACTCTCTTTCCTTCAATCAAGTATCTTTTTCTTATGGAGATGAAAAAGATAAAGTATTAAATAATATTAATTTTAAAATAAATAAAGGTGAGATTATTGCTTTAGTAGGACCAAGTGGTGCTGGGAAGTCTACATTAGTAGATCTTATCCCAAGATTCTATGATACCTTAAATGGTTCAATTGAAATTGATAATAAAAATATTAAGGAAGTTAAAATCAGTTCATTAAGATCATTAATGGGTATTGTTACACAAGAAACATTCCTATTTGATGATACTGTTAAAGCTAATATTGCATACGGATTAGATGGTATTTCTGAAAAGGAAATTGAAGATGCTGCTAAAGCAGCAAATGCGGACGAATTCATAAGAGAATTACCTGATGGATATAGTACTATTATTGGGGAGCGAGGAGTTTCATTATCTGGAGGACAAAAACAAAGAATAGCTATTGCAAGGGCAATAGTTAAAAACCCTCCAATTTTAATTTTAGATGAAGCTACTTCTTCGTTAGATAGTGAATCTGAAAAAAATGTTCAGTCAGCTATTGAGCATTTAATGAGCCATAGAACGGTAATTGTTATAGCGCACCGTTTATCTACTGTTCATAATGCAGATAAAATTTTAGTTCTTGAAAATGGTCAAATTGTTCAAGAAGGAAAACATGAAGATCTTGTAAATACTGAAGGTCTTTATAAACAGTTACACAAAATGCAATTTAGAACTTAAATTATTACTGTCTATGGGGAAACTTAAAGAACAACTATCAAAAAAAATACCTGACTGGAGATATAATTATCGTCAGTTGCTCGATGAGAAAGGTGATCACGTTACAAGTAGTGTTACCATTAATGCTGCATATTCTGGAATGAAGGGTGTCAAGGGAATGATTTGCGATACATCATCAGTTACTGCTGATGCTGGCTTGCATGTTAGAGGAAAGCACATTTTAGATTTAGTTGATTTAAAACCAGAAGAAATATTATACCTATTATTAATCGGAGATTTGCCAAATTCTGAAGAGCTTGTTGATTTACAGAAAGACTTAAATGAAAGAAGTGCAGTACCTGATTATGTTTGGGATGTTTTGTCAGGAATGCCAAAAGATTCTCATCCAATGGCTATGTTTAATACTGCAATTTTATCTATGCAAAAAGAAAGTAAGTTTGCTGAGGCTTATGACTTAGTTGTTTCAAAAGGTGATTATTGGGAAAGTACACTTGAAGATGGTTTGAACATTATTGCTAAACTTCCTGCAATTGGTGCTGCAGTTTATAGGCTTAGATTTGAAAAGGGTGAGAGATTAAAAGAAGGTGAATCTGATGATTGGTCAGAAAAGTTCTTACAAATGATGGGAATGGATTATTCTGAAGATATGCTAAAGATGATGCAACTATACTTAATGCTTCATTGTGACCATGAGGGTGGAAATGTCAGTACTTTTAGTGCATTAACTGTCAATTCTGCTCTTTCAGATCCTTATTATGCATTATCTGCAGGACTGAATGGATTGGCTGGACCATTGCATGGATTGGCTAACCAAAATAATTTGAAATTTGTTTTAGATATTATTGATCATTATAAAGGTGTTCCTTCAGATGAACAACTTAAAGAATTTTCATGGGATAGGTTAAACTCTGGAAAAGTCATTCCAGGCTATGGCCATGCAGTATTGAGATGTCCTGACCCTAGATTCACTGCTTTTATGAATTTTGGTAAACAACATATAAAAGACAGCGAAGTTTTTGATGTAGTTACAAAATTATTTGATATAGTTCCAGATGTATTAAAAGAGCATGGAAAAGCTAGAAACCCATGGCCTAATGTTGATGCTGCTTCAGGTTCTCTTTTATATCATTATGGTATTAAAGAATTTCAATTCTATACTGTTTTATTTAGTATGTCTAGATCTTTGGGTATTGTTTCACAAATGGTTCTAGCTAGAGCAATGGGTATTCCTTTAACTAGGCCGAAGTCTTTAACATATGAGGCATTGAAAGAGCTTTAATTTTTAATGCTAAAAAAAGATAAAGTAAAATTTATTATAAAAAAACTTGATGAATTTTATCCAGAAGTTAATCCACCATTAGATCATAAAAATAATTATACTTTGCTAATTGCTGTATTGCTTTCTGCTAATTCAACAGATAAATCTGTGAACAAAGTTACTCCCAATCTTTTTAAGATTGCCAATACTCCAAGAAAAATGTTACAAATACCTTATGAAGAATTATATCAAATAATTAAACCATGTGGACTTGGACCAGCAAAAGCTTCCAATATTTTGAGTTTATCAAAAATGTTAAATGAAAATCATAATGGCAAAGTACCAGATAATTTTGAAGAACTTGAAGAACTTCCTGGGGTAGGACATAAAACAGCTTCAGTTGTAATGTCGCAAGCTTTTGGTCTTCCAGCCTTTGCTGTTGATACCCATGTACATCGTTGTATGTATAGATGGGGGTTATCTAGTGGCAAAAATGTTGTTCAAACTGAAAAAGATGCTAAAAGATTATTCCCAAAAGAGAGATGGAGTAAGTTACATTTACAAATCATTTTTTATGGTAGAGAATATTGTCCTGCTAAGAATTTTAATCCAAATGACTGTCCAATCACAACTGTTGTTGGAAGAAGGTCATTATTTAAATAAATTATTATATCAATGAAATCAAAAAACACAACTTATTTAACAAAAGTATTTTCATTTTGTGCCGCACACCAGTACGGAAATAAAAAATGGAGTGATCAAGAAAATTGGGAAGTTTTTGGAAAAGATACTAGAGTACATGGACATAATTACACATTGCATGTAACGGTTACTGGAGAAATTAATCCAGATTCAGGGTTCCTTGTTGATTTGGGTCATTTAAAAAAAATTGTTAATGAACACGTTGTAGATGTATTAGATCATTCTCAGTTCGATAAAGATATTCCCTGGTTTGAGGGAAAACAACCTTCTACAGAAGTGTTGGTAGTTTTCATATGGGAAGAAATAGTAAAACATTTAGAAGGATGTACTCTACATAGAATTCGAATTGAGGAAACCCCAACAATTTATACAGACTATTATGGACCAATTGATGAATGATTTTCAAGAAAGATTATATCTTATTTTTGCTGGGATATTCATTGCTTCTTTAGTTGCTTGCAATTTGATATTTCAAAAATTCTTTACATGGAATTTTTTAGGATTAACCTTTGAACTATCAGTTGGTATCATAGCATATCCAATAACATTTTTAGTGACAGATCTTATTTCAGAGTTGTACGGGAAAAAAAGAGCCAATCAAGTTGTTATTTCAGGTTTTTGTGCTAGTGTCTTTACAACATTATTAATTTTTATATCTATGAATGCTACTGCTGCTGAATGGTCTCCAGTAGATTCTGCAACATTTAACAAAGTTTTTGGATTATCTGCACCTGCATTTATGGCATCAATGATGGCTTACTTAACCGCTCAATTTATTGATGTACGTATTTTTCACTTTTGGAAAAGATTAACTAAAGGAAAACATTTATGGCTAAGAAATAATGCCTCTACTATGTTCTCACAATTAGTTGATACTTCAATGGTATTATTAATTCTTTGCTCAGCTGGTGCAATTGGTTGGGAAAGATTTGGAAGTTTGTTACTAATGGGATGGTTGTTTAAAGTTTTAGTTGCCTTAATCGACACACCGATTATCTATTTCTTATTATGGGTTCTAAAAGATAAAATAAGGCCAGCAAGTTATTTGGAGGAAAAATGAACGAAGATAAACGTAAAAAATTAGAAGCTAATACAAAAAATTTATTAGAGCTTTTAGGAGAAGATCCTTCTAGGGAAGGGTTAGTAAATACACCTAAAAGAGTAGCAAAAGCATGGGATTTTTTAACAAAAGGTTATAATGAAAATCTTGATGATTTAATCAATAACGCGATTTTTGAAGGTGAATCCAAAGATATGGTTATTGTAAAGAATATTGAGTTCTATAGTCTATGTGAACATCATATGATACCATTTTATGGAAAAGCTCATATTGGATATATTCCAGATGGTAAAATTATAGGATTGTCTAAACTTGCTAGGATTACTGATCTTTTTTCACAAAGGCTTCAAGTTCAAGAACGTTTAACTAATCAAATCGCACAATGTCTTCAAGAAGTTCTAAAACCTCGCGGNGTTGCNGTGGTTTTAGAAGGAAAACATTTTTGCATGCTTAGCAGAGGTGTTCAAAAACAAAATAGCATTGCTACAAGCAGTTCAATGTTGGGTATCTTTAGAGAGAAAGAATCAACAAGGAATGAATTTTTAAAACTGATTGAAATGAATAACATTTAGGATTTTTTTGAAAAAATATCAATTAATAGTTGTTGGAGGGGGTCCTGGTGGTTATACAGCAGCTTTTAGAGCTGCTGAGCTTGGAATGAGTGTTGCAATAGTTGATGATAATGATCTTGGAGGTGTATGTTTAAATTGGGGATGTATTCCAACTAAGTCATTGTTAAAAAATGCTGAAGTTTTTGAACTAATTAATGATGCGAGTTCTTATGGAATTGAAATAGGAAAGCCCAAAGTTCATTTTGATAAAATCATTGATAAAACTATTCAGGCAAGGAAAAGATTATCTAAAGGCCTCCATTTTCAAGTAAGAAAGTTAGGTGTAGATTTTTTCCCAGGTTTTGCATCTTTTATTAATCAAAACTCAATTGAAGTAGATGGGAACACTCTTCATGGGGATACATTTATTATTGCAACAGGCTCAAAAGCGAAGCACTTGCAGTCCTTAGATCATTCGAGTAAAAATATAATGACTGCAAAAGATATTTTTAATTTGAAAAAATTACCAAAAAGCATGACAATTATTGGAGCTGGTGCCATTGGAGTTGAGTTTGCTTATTTTTTTAATGCTTTTGGGACAAGTATTACTCTTTTAGAAGCTCAAGAAAATATTTTACCTAATGAAGATGTTGAAGTTTCTCAATGGATGCATAAGGTTTTAAAAAGAAAAAAAATAGATATTCAAACCAATACTCTAGCGACAGAAATTAATGATGAATATGTATTAGTATCTATTGGAGTTGAAGGCAATTCAAGGGGTTTTGGGTTAAATAAAATTGGTATAGAAATTGGACCAAATCAGCACATAAAAGTTGATAAAGATGGAAAAACAAATATTGACAATATCTATGCTGTTGGTGATGTTGTAGGTCCTCCTTGGTTAGCCCATGTTTCAAGTACTGAAGGCTTATATGTTGTTGAACATATTTCGAAGCTCAATCCAAAGAAAATTGATTATAATTGTATTCCTGCATGCACCTATTCAAAGCCAGAAATTGGCTCTATAGGTTTAAGTCAAGAAATGTTAGATAAAGATGGAATTGATTACAAAGTTGTAAAATCATTTTTCAATGCAAATGGTAAAGCTGTTGCTAGTAGTTCAACAGAAGGATTTATTAAAATTTTAGTATCAAAAGATAACTATGTTTTAGGAGCTCATATTATTGGTTCTAATGCTACAGAAATGATTTCTGAGTTTAGTTTAGCAATGAGAAATAAGTTGTCAGTTGAAAATATTTTAGATTCAATCCACCCACATCCAACTTTTTCAGAAGCTATTTTTGAAACATTGATGCAGTTAAAATAAATGCTCACTCAAATTCAAGATTTAAAAAGAAAAAATTATTTAGATACACTTCAAATCCAAGAAAGTTTACGAAATCAAGTTTTAAAAAATGATTCTAATAATTTCTTAATCATTGTTGAACATNATCATGTTTATACTCTTGGGAAGAATGCAAATTCTAATAATGTTTTAAACAGAATTTGTGAAATTATACCAACTCAAAGAGGAGGTGATGTAACTTATCATGGTCCTGGACAATTAGTTGCATATCCTATAATAAATCTCAAAAAAAGAAAAATTGGAGTTAAGTCTTATGTTGCAATGATTGAAAAATTAATATCAAATATTTTATTTGATTATGGCCTTAAACCTCATGTCCCAATAAAAGAAACCGGTGTTTGGATTGACGATAGAAAAATAGCTAGTATAGGCATTCATGTTTCTNGAGGAGTCACAATGCATGGATTAGCCATTAATGTAAATACTGATCTTACTTATTTTGATAATATCATTTCTTGTGGAATTGAAGGAGTTAAAATGACTTCTATGGATAAAGAACTTGGAAAAAAAATTCGAATGAACGATATTAAAAAGAGTTTAATCACTCATTTTAACCAAATATTTAAAGATTAATGATTCATACTAAACTACATAAGCCAAAAATTAATATTTCAACTGATGAAAATTATAAAGCCGTTAAAAAAATGGTCCAGGAAAGCTATCTCAACACTGTTTGTGCAGAAGCAAGATGTCCTAATATTTATGAGTGTTGGAATAGAAAAACAGCAACTTTAATGATTTTAGGCGATACATGTACAAGGGCTTGTGGTTTTTGTTCCGTCAAAACAGGAAAACCTACGTGGAACGATCCATTGGAGCCAATTAGAGTTGCACAAGCAGTAAAAAAAATGGGTTTAAGACATGTAGTTATTACATCTGTAGATAGAGATGACTTAAAAGGAGATTTTGGAGCTTCGATTTGGGCCGATACAATTATTAAAACCAAAGAGATTAACCCTAATTGTACTGTAGAAGTGTTAACTCCAGATTTTAAGGGTTTTGATCCAGCACTTACAAAAGTGTTTGATGCTGGCCCTGATATTTTTAGTCATAATGTAGAATGTGTTGAGCGTATTAGTAAAGCAGTTAGAGCTCAAGCAGTATGGCAAAGATCACTTGAAGTCCTAAAAAAATCTATTCAATATGGACTCAGAACCAAAACAGGAATTATGGTTGGACTTGGAGAGGATGTTAATGAGGTAAAGAGCACTATGCAGCAGGTTGTAGATTTAGGGGTACAAATTTTTACAATTGGACAGTATCTTCAGCCAACTAAAAATCATTTGAAGGTCAAAGAGTATGTATCCAAAGAACAGTTTGAAGCCTATAAAGATTATGGCTATTCTATTGGATTTAAAGTAGTAGAGTCAGGCCCATTAGTACGTAGTTCATATCATGCAGATGAGCAAGCAAGAATGGTATTTAATAATGATTAATAGATTAATAATATTTCTAGTAATATTTTTCTTCAGTGGGTTTATTTCATTTATTGCAGTTAACGGCACCAATGAAATTTATGGTAAAAAAGAAGTTCAAAATATTACTTATAAATTGCCAGATTCTTGGATAGCAAATATTTCAGATAAGCAGTTTAGACTTTTAGAACTATCATTAATTGATGGTAGTGATTTTAATGTAGTATTATTTGCAAATATTCAAGGAACTGCAGATCAAAATATTGATAGATGGATTAATCAATTCCAAATTGAAGATTCAAATATTGAAACAATAAAAGATACTTTAAGTTCAAAATATATAAGTACAGTTGAGCTTTATGGAACCTATGAAGTACCAAATATGGTAAATCGTAATGCTCCTAAAGAACTTAGGCAAGAGTATGGTCTTCTCGGAGCGGTAATAGAGTTTGGTAATAGTATTTATTTTGTTAAAGCTGTTGGAAGGAATGATTTAATTAAAGCTAATAAGTCTAATTTTAATGATTTCATTTACTCTATTTCATTAAAATAGCATACTTTAATGCCATTATGGCATAGATTTAACATTAAATATCATATATTTTATATAAAATAAGAAAGGCATAGTTTTTGCAACTATAATATCATGAATATGGAAACAAATAAACAATATCCAGTAATGCCATTAAAAAATACGGTATTATTCCCACAACAGGTAATACCAATTTATGTTGGCAGAGAAAAATCTTTGAAGTTAATTGAAGATCTTCCAAGTGATAATAAATATCTTGTTGTCGTTGCCCAACAGGATGGCTCTATTGAAGATCCGAAAGAAGATGATTTATATTCATATGGTACTTTAGCACTAGTGCTTAAAACATTCGATATGCCTGATAACAGTAAATCTGCAATAGTTCAGGGTGTAGATAGAGTAAAAATTTTAAAATTCAATCAGGGTGAGTCATATTTCATGGCTGATATTGAGAGAATTCAAGAATCAATTTCAACACCTGATGTTCAAATAGAAGCACTTGCAAAAAATTTAAAAAATTCATTTACCGAATTAATTAAAATTTCACCAAATCTAAATGAAGAGCATGCTGGAATGCTTGCTAATATTGATAGACCATCAAGGTTAGCAGATAGAGCAACCTCACTACTATCAGTATCAAATTCTGAGAAACAGGAAGTTTTAGAAGAATTAGATATTAGAAAAAGAGTTGAAAATGCCATTAATCTATTACAAAAGGAAATTCAAAGAATAAAACTTGGAGAAGAAATTCAATCCGAAGTTCAAGATGAGATATCTAAAACGCAGAGAGAATATTATTTGCGTGAACAAATGAAAACAATTCAAAAAGAATTAGGTGAAGATAGTCAAACTGTAGAGCTTGATGAATTAAAAAAGAAAATTGAAGATGTTAAAATGAGCGATGAAGCTAATAAAGTAGCTAATAAAGAGCTTGATCGATTGGGTAGGATTTCTCCTCAATCACCAGAATATTCAGTCGCTAGAACATATTTAGAATGGTTAACAGAATTGCCATGGAGTAAGTCAAGCAAAGATAATTTAAATGTTAAAGAAGCTCAAAAAACTTTAGATCAAGATCACTACGGACTACCTAAAGTTAAAGAAAGAGTTTTAGAGTATTTAGCTGTACGATCATTAAAGAAGAAAGTAACTAAAGAAGAAACTGTCAGAGGACCAATATTATGTTTTACCGGCCCTCCTGGAGTTGGAAAGACATCTCTTGGAAAGTCTATTGCTAAATCTATGGGTAGAGAGTTTGTCCGAATTTCTTTAGGAGGGGTTCGCGATGAGGCTGAAATTAGAGGACATAGAAGAACTTATATTGGTGCACTTCCTGGACGAATTATTCAATCACTTAAAAAGGCAAAAACTAACAACCCTGTATTTATGTTAGACGAGATTGATAAATTAGGTTCAGATTTTAGAGGGGATCCATCTTCAGCAATGCTTGAAGTTTTAGACCCTGAACAAAACCACGCATTCAGTGATCACTACCTTGAAGTAGATTTCGATTTAAGTAAAGTTATGTTTATTTCAACTGCAAATTATCCAGATAATATTCCACCTGCTTTATATGATAGAATGGAAATGATTGATTTCAGGGGATATATTGATGATGAAAAAGTACAGATTGCTAAAAAACATTTAATTCCTAAACAGATTAAAGAAAATGGACTTACCACAAAACAGGTAAAATTTAATGATACTGGAATTAAAGAGATTATTTCTTCGTACACCAGAGAATCAGGTGTTAGAAGTTTAGAACGAGAAATTTCTAATGTTCTTCGAAAAATAGCAGTAGATGTAGTTAACAAAAAACTTAAAACAGCTAGTATATCTAAAAAAACTGTAAATGAATATCTTGGTATTCCAAAATTCCAATCAGATTTAGCTGAAAGGACTACTAAGCCTGGCGTAGTGACTGGAATGGCATGGACTGCTGCAGGTGGAGATATATTATTTATTGAGTCTAGCAAGATGAAAGGTAAAGGCGTTTTAACCTTAACCGGTCAGCTGGGAGATGTTATGAAAGAGTCTGCTTCAGCTGCATTTACTTATGTAAAATCCCATACAGATATTTTAAATCTTAAAGATGATTTCGCGGATAAAATGGATATTCATGTTCACTGTCCTGCAGGAGCAATTCCAAAGGATGGACCTTCAGCCGGAGTTGGAATGTTTACCTCACTTGTGTCATTATTAACTAATAAGCCAGTTAAAAGTAAAGTAGCTATGACTGGTGAAATTACCTTGAGAGGGAATGTATTAGCTATTGGTGGAGTAAAAGAAAAAGTAACAGCTGCTCATAGAGCTGGTATTAAAACAATTATCCTTCCTCACGCAAATAAAAGAGATCTTGAAGAAATTCCAGATCATATCAAAAAAGATTTATCTTTTCACTTTGCTAAAGAAGTGATGGATGTAATTGATGTNGCAATTCCTAATTTGAAAAAGTAGTTTGAATTAAATAACTTGATAAAAAAAAGGCTACANTNANTGTAGCCTTTTTATTTTTAGCAAGCCGCTACAAAAGCTATAATACTCAATACTCCTAAAAGAATCATTGGAGGNACTGGTATTTCATCAGTAAATCCTCTTACCNTGTTAAGAACAACAATNCAAATAGTTGTTACAAGNCCNATNCCAATTGNACANAGAACNACNCTTGCAGCTGCTGGTTCTAAATTTCGNGACATGAATGCAATTAAAGCAACTGCTAAGACCATTCCTCCAAGAGCTGATCGAATTGCTGCAGCAGGATTAACTGCTTCTTCATGAAGTTTACCCATTGAATTTTCATTAAATTTTTTAGGAGCAATAAACTTAAATAATCCTAAAAGTGTTAATGCAACTGCAATGATTGTAAATGCTAAACTTGTTTCCATTTTTATCCCCTTTTTTTCGATTTTTAAACTTTAGGAATATAAACAAATTTTTTTGGAATTTCTTGTATTGTAGTTTAACTTTTCGACTCGGGCGATTAGCTCAGCTGGTCAGAGCGCCTGCTTTACACGCAGGATGTCGCAGGTTCGAATCCTGCATCGCCCACACTCTATCTATGAAAAATTTCTTTTACCTAATCATCTTTTTATTTTTTCAAACAGCTATTCTTTCTCAAAATGTTACTATGGTAAATCCATCAGATAATATCGGTATTGATAAATGGAGGATTGTTAATGATGGTGTTATGGGAGGTATTTCAAAGTCTAATATTTATTTAAACGAAGTAAGTAATATTATTTTTGCTGGTAATGTTTCTTTAGAAAATAATGGTGGATTTGCATCTATTAGAATGGGTTTTGATGGTAATCAATTAAAAGGAATATCTAAATTTTTACTCCGAGTAAAAGGTGATGGTAACATTTTTAAATTTCGACTGACAATGAATGGTAGTTATGCCAATTATTCTGCTGATTTTAAAACTATAAAAGACCAATGGATGAATGTTGAAATTCCATTAGAAAATTTTAAACCATATTATTTTGGTAGAAGTATTCGAGCTCCTAAACTNAAAGTGCATAGAGTAAATTCTCTTGGCATTCTTATTTCTGATAAGCAGGAAGGAAATTTTTCTTTAGAAATTGAACATATAAAAGCTTTATAGTTAGATTATCGTTATGAAGTTGGGGAAATTCTTAA
>JGI26062J44793_1000059_pt1 | contig 15874 bp, 17 predicted proteins | sample MarorgKNORR_S2LV_3_FD_44793 | JGI IMG/M metagenome (IMG submission 44793)
TACCAATCCTTGATGAGAGCTCGTTATAACATGCAGCCATTAGCACATACCAATTTTCTTTTGGTTTGTATTCCTCAAGTTCAGCAGTTTGAACAGCGCTTAGCATGCTCTCTAAAGCTTTTTCATAGTAGTCTAGTTTCTCACTTTCAGATTTCTTATCAGTCCCAACCTGGAAATATGCTTGCCCTAAAAGAGACCAACCTTGAGCAGTGACAACTTCAACTTCATCCATCCACTGAAGAAGAACCTTAACTCCTTCTTCATAATCCTCATTCACAAAATTTAGTTGAGCAAGAGTGTATAAAGACGCCACCCTTAAAGGTATTGTAGATTCAGGCTCTGCTAGAAGGTTTTTATATGCTTGCATAGCATCGGAATATCTTTCTTCTGAAAAATAAACATACCCCCAGTAATTCCACATCACTGATCTGTCATAACTACGCAAACTGTCCCTCTTTTCTAGAAGTTCATTTAAAATTTCCTTCACTGTGACAAAATCTGGATCTTCTTTGCCGTTTTCATCTACACGCTCAAGTGCTTCAACTACTTTAACTATCTTTTTAGCAGTTGATGTTTGAAGTGCTCTTGCTTTTTTATATGTAACTTTTTGATCTTGAGATTGCGCACCTAGGTCAAGAGGTGCTGCGACTAGGCTAAAAACAAAAAATAATGACAGTAATCTTAAAAACATATTTATGAGTCTTCCATTATAAACGTAAATTTATGTTGCACACCTTCAACTCTTACAGCCTTTCCATCAACAATTTTTGGTTTATATTTCAACTTGAGTGCTGCTCTAGAAGATGCAGAGTTAAAAATTGAGCATGGTCTAAGTTGTGCCTCAGGATCATTTGGGTTTTTTGAAGTGCAATAACCTTCAACTGGAACTACGTCTTCAATGGTGCCAGATTCAGTTATTGTAAAGGCAACAATTGCAAATCCCATAGTCCCCCTCTCTTGAGCTCTTCTTGGATATTGGGGTTGGATTTTAAAAAGAGGAATGTATTCACCATCTCTAAAGAAACTCCCCCCGGCAGTAAATTTAGCTTTTGGTTTTGGGATATTGACATCAATTCCAGTAGTTGGCTGAAGATCTACTTCGGGTTGCGCAATATCTTCGGGCTGCTCTTCTGGTTCATCTGGCTTATCAACCTGTTCCATAAAAGTATCTATTTCTCTCTCAGGCATAACAATATCTGCCAACTTTACTGATTTATCATCTTTAAGCCCGCTATCTCCTAATGAGATAAGAGTAACCATTAGAACGAATAGAAAAAAAGTTGTAAAAACTGATAGTACTAAAACAGCAAAGTACTTGTTAATTTCAAAAAGCTTAATATAGGCTACTTTAATTGGAAGAAAAAGATTTGACGCTAATCCACCCATAAAAACCTACTTTGGCTCTGAAGCTAGAGATATTGCAGAAACACCAGCTTCCCTTGCTCCATCCATAACTTTAATTATGGTATCGGCAACTGCTTTCTCATCCGCTTGGATCACAACTGAGCCTTGAGGATTATCAGCTAAAAGTTTTACAACATTAGCTTTAACTTGTCTTACATCAATTCTTCTTCCATCCATCCATACTTCTCCAGTTGGACCAACTGCAATAAGAATAGCTGCATTTTCTTGAGTCTCAGCTGTGTCTGAATCAGGTCTATTTATTTCCAAACCTGGTTCTTTAATAAAGTTTGCTGTAACAATAAAGAATATGAGCATAATAAATACCACATCTAACATTGGGGTAATATTGATTTCGCTTTCTTCCTCTTGAACTGCTGTAGATATTGCGTTTCTTCTCACTTTAACTTCTCCTAAACTCTTTTAATTCTTTCTTCAAGAATTCCGGTGTGTCTCTCGCTCACACTAGATATATAAATCATTGCAAAAATCCCTGATAGAGATACAACCATGCCTGCCATAGTTGGAAGGGTTGCCTTTGAAACACCTCCAGCCATTGCTCTAGCATCACCGCCTCCGCTGAAAGCCATAACTTGGAAGACCTCGATCATTCCAGTAACTGTTCCAAGCAAACCAAATAATGGAGCTAGCGCAATACATGTTTTTATAAGTGTCGTATTCCTATTAATAGAAGATTTTGCTTCAGCTAAAAATTTTTCTCTAATTTGTAGGGCATGCCATGAAGTTTTATCAGCTCTTGAATCCCATTTGGAAACAAGAGATTTAAGAAACATATCATGGCCATGTGAAAGATAATATATCCTCTCAAATATTAATCCCCACATTAAAAGAACTAAAAGTGCTATTAACCAAAGTACACTGCCACCAGCTTCCATGAAGTCTCTGATGGAAATGAAAGATTCAGTTATAGCGTAAATCATTATTTGCTTTCAGCTCTTTCAGCTAATATCCCGGTACTTTGCTCCTCAAGAACACCAACGATCTCACGCGCAGATGAGTTTGCAAATGAATGGAGTAAAGTTGTCGGAATCGCGACAAGCAGTCCAAGAACTGTAGTTACAAGAGCCTGCGAAATACCACCGGCCATTAGTTTTGGATCACCTGTTCCATAAAGAGTAATTTGTTGGAATGTCACGATCATCCCTGTTACCGTCCCAAGTAATCCTGCCAATGGAGCAACAACTGAAATAATCTTAACAATACCAATATATCTTTCAATATCCGGCCTTTCAGCCATAATAGCTTCTGCAAGTTTTAACTCTAATGTGTCTATATCTTTTGAGAAATGTTCTTCTCCAACTTTTAAGACTCTTCCAAGTGGATTATTAGGGTTAAGGGCTTTCGATTTTGATTGCTTTCTTACTGCTCTTCCAGTTACATATAAAACATAGAGTTTATATAAAGCTAAAAGAGTCCCGAGAAGACCAACGATAACAATCGCATAACCGATCTCTCTACCTTGAGCTAATCTTTCAGTTAGGCTTGGTGTTTGAATTAAGTTAGCAAGAAGGCTTCCTCCAGTAGGTCCTGTAGGATCAATACCGAAAGTTACTTGCTCACCAGCTCCTGCTGATGCAATGTTATTAGCAGTTCTTGTATATCTTCCTTCAGGTTGTCTTGGTAAAAATGCATATTGTCCTTTAGAAGCAGCAAATTCTAGATACCTCCCATCACACACAGCATTAAAGAGTCCGACACGGACTACATCGCAATTAGAAGTTTCACCATCTACATCAATGACACTTGCCTCAAAAGAAGCAATTTCTCCACCAGCAACCATTTCTCTTTGTAGCTCATACCAAAGGCCTTCAATTTCTCTAATTGTTGGGAGTTCTGTTGTCTCCGACATTTTAGCAGTCAAATTGTTTAAAAAATCAACTCTGCCTGTTCCAAATTGAGCAGATGATAATGAGCCAGTAAACTGAACAGCTGCTTCACCAGAAGCACTTTGAAGGTGTCCAAATAATTCCACAAGTGAACCAAGCTCTTTTTTATAAGCCTCTTCTTTAACTCGTAAGATTTCTTCGTTCTTCTTATATTCAGCCTCTAGCTGGTCAGCAATCCTTTCCTGTCTTGCAAGCTCTCTTTTTTCAGCAGCAAGGATAGATGCTTGTTTATTCTTATTCGCCATAAACTCAGCTTCTCGGATAGCATTTTCAGATTGTTCTCTGACTTGGCCTTCTTTAACTAGTTCAAGGAGTTGTTGAACAGTAGAAGGAGCCTCGCCTTCAACAGCGTCTTCTTGAGCAACTAAAACGTGATTACTGCTAATTAAAAGTGCGAATAGATAAATTTTTAAAAGTCTCATCTTGCACCCCCTTTAACTACAGGTAATAGAAGCATGTCTGTAGGTGCAAGTTTCTTAGCCATTCTTATACCATCTCTGATAGCTGTTCTATAGCCTGAAACCTCTTCCCAATCATTTGTTTCGTTATTCCAGAAACCACTTTGTTGTTCATCCTTAGTTTGATAGAACATTCCTATTCTTCCAACAGCAAGAATGTTAACAACCATCTCTTTTCCGTCTATAACTATCGTATCTTCATATGAAGAAATCTTTCTACCATACTCTGCCTCGATGTTATAAGCTTCAAGTATCTGTCTCACTTGCTCTGATGCAGTTATTTTTGGATTTGATAGTGAGCTTCTCACAATGTCTATTCTTTCCAATCTTTCATCAATATAGAATGGTGTATCTAGTGCGACGAATTGTTCAAGCCCTTCGAGCATTCTCTGAGCCAATGGTGGGATTTGTCTTTGCATAACGACAACCTGAACTAACTGCTCATCGAGCTTATCCATTAAATCAAGCTGAGCCTGAATTTGAATTCTTTTTTGTTCGTTATATAACTTAAGCCCTTCTACCTGCTTAGCTACCACCTTATATTCATTTACAATCTTGTCAGTTTGTTTTTCGGTGCCATCAATTTTTTCTTGTGATACAGCGCTTTGGCCAGAGTTTTCTCTGCCAACCTCTAAAACTGATTCCATATCACTGGCAGATAGAATAGATGTACTTACCAAAAATAAAAACGGTAAGATGAGTTTTTTTGTCAACATAAATGCTCCCTCTTATGTGGTGTCTTGATATTCTAACAACTGATTTAAAAACCTCAAAAAAAAAATTCATTGTCTTAATTTAGTTGTTGAATAAAAACCTAAAATATTTTAGGAAAAAATATGGGTGTTTTCTTAACATATTTTTGATATTCAAGATTATCTCCCCATTTTACGCTAGCTCTTGCTTCAAGCATTCTGACACCGCTTACAAAATAGATCAGTACAAAAGAAAAAATTGGTGATATCAACGTCCAATATTGCGCTCCTTCAAGGTATGGTAAAGACATGATTGCTATNCCCGTCCATAAAACAACTTCACCAAAGTAGTTTGGATGCCTAGAAGANGACCAAAGCCCTGTTGTAATGAACTTATTTGCATTCTCTGGAATTNCTCTGAATTGAGTTTTTTGATTATCTGCAATAANTTCAATAGAAAATCCAGCAANAAAAATTAATAGTCCCAAATAAAATATTGGTNCAACTGCGAGCACTCCGTTTGAGACTGCAGTTAGAGCGCATAATGAGCAAATAACTACCCATAATGCAGACAAATTGAATGTCATAAAAAATTGTGTTGGACTTGTCTTTATTGTTCTAAATCTCTTATCTTCTCCTGCATCTAATACTCTTTTTAATAAGAAACTCCCAAGTCTTATAGTCCAAACTAGAACTGCAATAGAGATAAATAGGCTTAATGAGAATGTTGCTCCATATGTCTGATAGTAAACAAAAACAGATCCAAATGCGTAGCAAATGGATCCAGTCAAATCATAAAACTTTTCAGTTTTAAAGATTAACGCTGGCACAAAGGCAACCCAATGAATTATTAAAATATACCAAGCAGTTTTAATGACTAAATCAGAACCTGAAAGCCCCGCAAAAGCTATAGTTGCAAGTATTACTCCTAGCGAAATAGCTGAATTTATTATCATATTTTTTGGTGTCTCTTTCATATTTTTACCATCCACATTGCCTTCCTTCATTTTGTTTATCTAGCCACTCTTTGAGAGGTGAGTAGTAATTAATTATAGATTTACCACTTAATTCTCTAACTCCAGTTAGTTCTTCAAAAGCATCTTGCCATGGAACACTGCTTCCTAGTGCAAGCATTGACTTTAATTTTTCACCTGCTTCAGGATTATTGTAAATTGTGCATTCATGAAGAGGTCCATCAAATCCAATATCATTACAAAGAGACTCGTGAAACTGATATTGCATAATTCTTGCTAAATAGTATCTAGTATATGGTGTATTTCCAGGAATATGATATTTAGCTCCTGGATCAAAAGCATCATAATCCCTTGCTATAGGGGCCTCAACGCCCTGATATGACTCTCTTAATTCCCACCAAAGATTATTTAATTGATCAGTTTCTACATCACCTGAGAAGACTTGTGATCTCCACTTATCAAGTATAAGCGTCCATGGGATAACAACAATTCCCTCGAGGGCTTGCTTCATTAAAAGAGATATTGGATCAGAAATTGCATTTAAATATTGCTCTTCATCTATGTAACCAAGCTCTTTCAAATATGCGGGTGTTATTGAAAGAGATAACAAATCGCCAACAGCTTCGTGAAATCCATCATTTGCCCCACTTTCATATATTGATGGCAGATGGTTGTAGGCTTGGTAGTAAAAAATGTGTCCGAGCTCATGATGAATAGTAACGAAATCCTCTTCATTTTTTTGGATACACATTTTAATTCTTAAGTCCTCTTCAGAATCAAGATTCCATGCGGAAGCATGACAGGTTACATCTCTATCTCTAGGCTTAACAAAAAGATCTCTCCCAAAATGTATCAGCCAGCCTCTCGAATCCTAAAGAAACAAAGAAGTCTTCAGCAACTCTGACCATATCAACTTCAGAAAGATTTTCCTCTTGGATAATTTGTGTAAGGTTGATAGAGAAATCTGCTGATGAAGGCTCATAAACTAAGTCATATATGTTGTTCCAGGATTGTGCCCACATATTTCCTAAAATATGAGCAGGTATCATCCCATCTTTTTCAACAACATCATCTCCATAAAACTCATTTAGCTCTCCTCTTACATGGCAATGAAGCGAATCATAAAGAGGCTTTACCTCCTCCCAAACTCTGTCTACATCAGATAAGAATTCATCTGAGCTCATATCATATTTGCTAAACCATAAGTCGCTAAGACCATTGAAACCAAGATCTTTGGAGCCCATTTCGCCTATTTCTACCATTCTCAGATATTTTTCTTTCATTGGCTTACCAATCTCTCTCCAACCGGACCATGCCATTAGAAGATCATTTGGATTCCTAGAGTTATCGATGATTTGTTCGAATCCCTCTAAATCATAGCAAGTGCCATCTTCAAAACAATGTCTTCCACTCCCATACATAGCAGAGAGTTCAGCTTTTAAGTTGGCTATTTCAGTAGCAAGTTCTTCATCTAAAGGTGATGGCATAACAAAACCGCTCTTAACAAAATTAAGTTTTCTTCTAGTATCTTTTGATACATCCACATCATCAAATTCAGCTGCTCGTCTTGCATTCTCAACAGACAAAAGGCTGTATCTTTTGCTATAGTCAGCAACAACTTTTTGTGAGTCATAAGTAATGAAGTTAGACGAAATCCAATAAGCTGAGCTTGCAATTGGTCCTTCTTTAGAACTGAATTCCTCCATCTCGTCTAAGAAAAGAATTGCATCTTCTTCTGTGAGTTTGGTTTCATTAGAGCATCCTTGGAGTAAAAGGATTGCAAATGTATAAATAAAGAATTTGTTCATTTAATAACTCCCAATTAAAATGAGTAAACATATTGTAAACCATGAAGATACCAACAAATCAATTTAGAACGGGAACAAAAATACTTCTTGATGGAGCGCCATGCTCAGTGCTAAGTCATGAGTTTCATAAGCCAGGAAAAGGTCAAGCAGTTGTAAGAATAAAATATAGAAATTTGTTATCAGGAAATGTTATTGAAAAAACTTTTAAATCTAACGAAAGTGTAGAGCTTGCTGATGTTACTGTAAAAGAAATGGCATTTTTGTATAAAGATGAATCAAAATGGTACTTTATGGATAACAGTTCTTATGAACAAATAGAGCTGGATGAAAAGATTATGATTGATGCAAAAAAATGGCTTATTGGTGAGGAGCTTTGTGAAATAGTGCTTTGGAATGACTCAGCTATAGCAATTAGTGTTCCAAAAATTGTAAGTTTAAAGATTGAAACATCTGAACCTGGTGTAAAAGGAGATACGGTGTCCGGAGCTCAAAAACCAGCAGTTCTTGAAACTGGAGTTTCAATTCAAGTCCCTCTTTTTGTTGAGGAAGGTGAAGTTGTTAAAGTGGATACTCGTTCATCAGAATATTTAGGAAGAGCGAATGATAACTGACGAAATACGGAATAAGATTCTAAGCCATATTAATAAGCACTTCTCTGAAGAAGAGGTTTCAGCAGCTTCTTCAAAGTTCCAGATAGAGATACCTGATAGTTCTGAGAAAGGTGATCTTACATGCAATATTGCTCTTATATTAGGCAATATTACTAAAAATAATCCTAAAGAAATTGGTCTTGAGATTGGAAATGTCTTAAAGGACATTAATTCAATAAGCTCTATTGAGGTTGCAGGCCCTGGATTTATTAATATCTTTCTTAATCACTCTGGGACTCTAAAAATAATTAAAGATATTCTTGATAAGAAAACTATTCGTAAGGCAGAGGATCCAAAAAGTATCCAAGTCGAATTCGTCTCAGCAAATCCAACCGGTCCACTTCATGTTGGCCATGGAAGAGGTGCTATTTATGGAGATGTAATTTCAAAGCTGCTTGAAAGAAAAGGCCATAAAGTTCAAAAGGAGTACTATGTAAATGATGCAGGAAGACAAATAGATATTCTAACGGCTAGTGTATATCTAAGAGCTATAAATATAGAAGATAATATTTTTCCTGAGAGTGCTTACAAAGGAAAATACATACAGGAAATTGCTAAGAATGCTAATTTACAGGAATCTGTAAGTGTTGATGATCTCTTCAATAATCTCCCCGAGGATGAGGAGGAGAANATCGATGAGATTATCTTGCATCTCAAATCTGCCAGCGAGAAAGACTGGCACTCAACTAAAAAAGTATCATTAGAGAGTGTTCTTTCTACTATAGAGAAAGATCTNAAAGATTTTGGTGTAACTTTTGATAACTGGTTCTTGGAATCCTCTCTTTTAGGNACTGATTCAAAGATTNNTGCNGCTGTTCAACAACTAGATACAAAAAGTCTAATAGATANTCGAGATGGAAATATTTGGTTTAAGTCTTCCGATTTTGGTGATGATAANGATAGAGTTTTNATAAGGGCAGATGGAAGACAAACTTACTTCGCTTCTGATGTTGCTTATCACAAGGATAAATTAGATAGAGGCTTTGATGAGATTATAAATATTTGGGGCTCTGATCATCATGGATATATTAAGAGAGTTGAAGCATCTCTAGAGGGCCTTGGCTATGATAAAAATAAACTTTCTGTGAAGCTGGTTCAGTTTGCAAATCTAATTAAAGGCGGTTTGCCTGTAAAGATGTCCACAAGAAGTGGAGAATTTTACTCTCTTGAGGACTTATTGAGTGATGTTGGTTCTGATGTTGCTAGATTCTATTATCTCTCAAAACAAACTGATCAGCATTTGGATTTTGATCTAGACTTAGCAGTCTCAAGCAAAAAAGAGAATATGTACTACTACATTCAATATGCACACGCCAGAATATGCTCGCTTGAAAAAAAAGCTGGTCTAAAAAAATTTCCAGCAGAAAATATTTCTGAAGATCATGTAGATATTTGTTCTAATCTTATTCATGAGATCTCAAAATATCCAAATGTACTTGAGAAAACCTGCAACAACCTTTCACCACATTTATTAATCTTTTATCTAAAAGATTTAGCTTCAATTTTTCATAATTTTTACAACGACAACAAGATATTAGACAAGTCAGAATCTGAAAAACTAACTATTCTTGCGGTTACACATGCTGCAAAGGAAATAATATCGGATAGTCTTAGCTTGTTAGGTGTTAAAGCATTAGAAGAAATGTAAATGAAAGATTTCGCACAACAAAAAAAAGATATAAAGAAAAATAAAAGTGTTTCAAGCAGAAAAAGTGGTAGATCGCCAGTTCCTATAAAGCTCATTTTAGCTTTGATGGTTTTTCCATTCGTATTTCTGATGGGCTCTGGGCTATTCTTTAATACAGAGTCTGAAATTTATACAGTAGAAAAAACAGCAAATGATATTACTTTCACATTTGAGCAAGACCTCAAAGATGAAAATATATACCTTGAGCTAGAGAAGATTTATGAAGAGGCAACTTGTGAATCTTATCTTCAGATTGAAGCCTATGGTAAAAAGATATTTGCAGAAGAAACTTTAAATAAAATGGAAGAGTTAGGTTTTGAGCCCTACTTAGAGGAGGTAACATCTAAAAACTTTAATGGAATACTTTTTAGAGTAATGATTGGTCCCATGCAAAGCATCTCTGATACAAATAATGCCAGAGAAACTCTTATAAGAGCTGATTTTCTTCCTCTTCTAAGAACAAGATGTNTTCAAACATGACGAAACCTTTTGCTGATTTCAAAGAAGATCTAAGNTTNTTTTGTAGNGAGAATGCAATCGATAATGACAAAATATCTGTTGTTGGTGTCTCCAAAAAAAAGAGCTTAGAAGATATATTGGAACTTTATAAGCTTGGTCTTAGAGATTTTGGTGAGAATTATGCTCAAGAACTTAATGAAAAATCTTTGGCCCTTAATTCAGAAAACATAAGATGGCATTTTATTGGTCCCATCCAAACCAATAAGATTGGTTTAATTGTAAAAAATTCTTATCTTGTTCATTCGGTTGATAGAGAAAAAGTAGTTAAAAAAATGGATCTTGAATCAAAAAAGATTAATAAAATACAAAAAGTGTTGGTTCAGGTAAATATTAGTGGGGAAGCCTCTAAATCTGGAATCTCCTCTGGTGATGTTGGAGAGTTTGTAGATTTTGTAGATAGCTTTGATAACTTAGAGCTTGTTGGGCTCATGTTTATGCCAAATATTAACCAGGATAAATCTTCACATATCAAAGAAATAATAGATTCTGTTGCTTTGTTTGAAAGTATGAAATCAAAAAAAAGAAATATAAAAGTTCTATCTTTGGGAACTTCATCTGACTATAAAGAATGCATTAAAGAAGGTTCAAACCTCATAAGAGTTGGAGAAATTCTCTTTGGTCCNAGGCTTTGATTTATAATTCAATCTTATGAATAGTAGTTTGTTTTCTTTCCTAGAGCTTNTAAGTACAGGCCTAATGTTTATTGCTGTAATTTATTCTATTTTTTCTATATTTAAAGTTAATTATTTCAATCCCATAGTTCAAATATTCGTTAAGATTGTAGATCCATTTACAAAAGTCTTTTTCGGGGTCAATAAATCTATATCAGGATTGATTGTCGCAATAGTTTTTAAGTTTTTAGGACTCTTAAGTTATGTGTCCAGTTATAGCTATANTCTGCTTATTTCTATAAGTTTTTTTGAGGTTCTTATCGTATTCTTTAAGATACTTTTTTACTTTGTTATTGCTGGTGTTGTTAAGAGTTGGGTTGCTCCATTTTCTGAAAATGATATGTGGAAGATCGTTGAGGAAGTTTCTAATAAAATTCTTGATCCAATAAGAAAATTTATTCCAGCTATCGGTGGCTTAGATTTCTCTCCTATCTTTGCATTTATTTTACTTAATTCCATAAATGTTTTTCTGGCACAGCTTGCTGTTTCTATTCTCTAAATGATTGTAGAGACAAAAAAAATACTTATTGATTCTAAATTAGAATGTGCTTCGGGAGAGGCTCTTGAAAGCTTTGAGTTAATGACAGATTTTTATGGGGAGCTAAATGAGNAAAAAGATAATGCAGTCCTTGTATGTCATGCATTCTCTGGAAGTCATCATGCTGCAGGAAAAAGGGATAGCAACATTGGTTGGTGGGATGAGTTCATTGGTCCAGATAAAACAATAGATACAAATCGTTTCTTTGTGATCTCCGTAAACAATCTTGGAAGTTGTTTTGGTTCAAGTGGCCCACTTAGTAAAGATAAAAATGGGGAGAGGTTTAATAATAATTTTCCTCAGCTAGAGGTTATTGATTGGGTTGAATCTCAAAAAATGCTTGCCGATAAATTAGGAATAAAAAAGTGGCATTTAGTTATTGGTGGAAGTTTAGGCGGAATGCAGTCGCTTCAATGGGCTGTAAGTTATCCTAAAATGGTAAAAAAAGTTGGCATTCTTGCCGCTGCAGCTAAAACAAGNTCTCAAAATATTGCTTTGAACGAGGTTGAGAGAGAAGTTATAAGGAAAGATGGTGATTTTCATGGCGGAAAGTATCTCGAATTTAACAAATCTCCAGTTAAAGGCCTTAAGGCTGCAAGGATGCTTGGCCATATAACTTATTTATCTGCTAAAAACATGGATCAGCGCTTTGGAAGAAAGTTACAAAATACTAATTCCAAAATAGCTGAAGNTATTGATTTTGAAATTGAGAACTACCTTCAATACAAGGGAGGAAAGTTTGCAGAATCATTTGATGCTAATTCATATATTCTTTTAACAAAAGTTATGGATAAATTTGACATTGCTGACGGNTATGACAACAGTCTTGAAGTTGCTCTTGAAAACATTGATGCCGAAGTTCTGGTTGTATCATTTACCTCAGATTGGATGTTCCCTTCAAGCAATGGAAAAGAGATATGTTTGGCATCAATCAAAGCNAATAAAAAATGTTCATATATTGAATTAGAAGGAGAGCATGGTCATGATAGCTTCCTTTACCCAAATGAAGATTACCAAAATGCTATAAAAAACTTTATCGAATCAAAATGAAATCAGATTTTAAGAGAATAATTGAAAAATGGATTCCGCAAAANACTAAAGTGCTTGACTTAGGCTGCGGTGGTGGAGATCTTTTGGAGCACCTTAAAAATTCGAAAAATGTTAATGGTTTTGGTATTGAAATAGATATTTCTAGAGCTAATGAGTGTNTTAGAAGAAATATCCCAGTTATGCAATGTGATATTGATGAGGGTATTANAGAGTTCAATGATTTAGACTTCGATGTAACAATAATGGCGAATTCAATTCAGTGCCTTAAAAATCCTAATTTAGCCCTTCAAAATATCCTCAATATCTCTAATAAATGTATTGTTACTCTTCCCAACTTTGCTCACTGGTCCTGCAGATTAGATTTATTTCTAGGAAAGATGCCAGTTACAAAGAATCTTCCAGTGCCTTGGTATGAAACTAAGAATATTCATTTGTGCACTATTAAAGACTTCGAAGAACTTTGTAAGAAATTAGATTTGTTTGTAATCGAGAAATTATATTTAAACAACAGCTTCAAGGAGAGTCCTTTAACAAAATTATTACCTAATCTTTTTGCTGCCGAAGGTGTGTACTTAATTGAAAGGAAATAAATTAATTATAGCCTCCTCCAATAAGGGGAAAATTAGCGAATTCCAAAAGATTCTTCCGCATTTTGAATGTATTCCTCAATCAGCTTTTAATATTTGTGATGTTGAAGAAACAGGAAAAGATTTTGAAGAGAATGCTATTCTGAAAGCCAAAAATGCATTTTTGGAGACAAATATTCCTTGTATTGGTGATGACTCAGGTTTGATCGTCCCTGCAATTAATAATGAGCCTGGCCTTTATTCGGCTAGATATGCAGGAGTTAATGCAACAGATAGCGATAATAGAAATAAACTTATATCCAAACTAAAAGATGGAAAGCTTGAATCAACTTATGCGTATTTTTTTTGTTGCATTATTGCTGTTGGGATAAAAAGTCAAAATGAGATTATAGTTTGTACTGGAAAAGTTGAGGGTGAGGTCAAAACTATAGAGAGAGGTAAAAAAGGTTTTGGTTATGATCCAATGTTTTATCCTAGAGGATATTCTGAGTCCTTCGCGGAACTTAATTCTCTAGAAAAGAATAAAATAAGTCACAGAGGTGTAGCTCTAAAAAAACTTATGGAAGAATTAAATAAGACTTAATTTGAAGCTATATATTTCTCGTCCTTCATCGATTCCTTTTTTTTGAAACTTAGAAAACTCTCTCCCGGGTATTTGCTTTATAGTCTCAACAGAAAACTTATCTTCAAAATCTCTTAATACATCTTGTATATGTTCAGCATAGTTTTTCCAATCTGTAGAAAGAAAAAGGAGTGAATTTGGTTTCAAGCATGCTTGAATGCGTGCAAAAAATTCCTTATTTAAAAGTCTTCTTTTGTGATGTCTATCTTTTGGCCATGGGTCAGGACAAATGATATAAACTTCATCAAATCTAAAACCCTCTTCTTCAAAAATAAGATCTCTTATATCTCCTTCATGAATGCATATATTTTCTAGTGAATGCTCTCTAATTTTCCCAATTAAATTCCCAATTCCAGATTTGTACACTTCAGATGCTAAAAATAATGTATTGTTTTTTTCTTTTGCAAAGGAAAAGAAATCTTCTCCGTTACCAAAACCTATTTCAAGTGCAATTTTATCGAATGATGGATTGTCATTTAGAGTATTAGGATGTTTCAACGAATAATCTGCTAAAAAACTTAGATTTTTTTCTTGAAGCTTTGTTATTCTTCCTTTTCTTCTAACAAAGCTTGGTAGAAAGTTATATCTCAACTACTTTATCACTCCATCATCAGGAGACGATTTCGATGCATATAGTCTCTTCTGCATTCTTCCGGCCAAGAATGCTTCTCTACCTGACTCAATTGCTTTTTTCATAGCTGAGGCCATGAGAATTGGATTTTTGGCTTCGGCTATCGCTGTATTCATTAATACACCATCGCATCCTAGCTCCATTGCTATAGCTGCATCCGAAGCAGTCCCTACTCCTGCATCAACTATTATTGGTTTATTTGAGTTCTCCAAAATTATCTCTATATTGTATGGGTTTGTTATTCCTAATCCTGAACCAATGGGAGCTGCTAAAGGCATTATTGAAACACATCCAATGTCATCAAGCTCTTTACATAATATTGGATCATCGGTGCAATAAACCATTACTTCAAAATTATCTTCAACCAACACTTTTGCAGCTTCAAGTGTTTGGGTCATATTTGGAAATAGAGTTTTTTCATCCCCAAGAACCTCTAGTTTGACTAGATTATGGCCATCTAATAGTTCCCTTGCTAGATTGCAAGTTCGAACCGCATCATCAACGCTATAGCAGCCTGCTGTATTGGGAAGAATTATAAATTCTTCAGGATTTAAGAAATTAAGAAGGTTTGGTTCATCTTTGTTTTGGCCAATATTGGTTCTTCTAATTGCAACAGTAACTACATGCGCTCCAGATGCAACTATTGCGGCTTGTGTTTCTTGGAAATCTTTATATTTTCCTGTGCCAACCAAGAGCCTGGACGAGAATTCTCTAGAACCGATAACCAGCTTATCCAATTTATCCTCCGCCAACGGCAATAACTATTTCAACAACGTCTTTGTCATTGAGAGTATAGTTATCAATCTGAGATTTTGGAACAATCTCTCGATTTATTTCTACAGCGAATCTTGCTTCCTGGAGATATAAACTATCTACAAGTTCTTTGAGGGAGTTCGATTTGAGGAGGATTTCTGAGCCGTTAAGGATAATGCCTATTGTTTTAGCATTCACAAAGCATCAGACATAGAGCTTCTTAATTTTTTAAGAGCACCACTTTCGATCTGTCTAACCCTTTCAGCAGAAATTTCATACTCTTCTGCTAGCTCATGGAGCGTAACTTTAGAGTCAGATAAATATCTCCTTCTTATAATATCTTTGCTTCTGTCATCAAGGCCTTTAAGAGCATCTAAAAGCTCAGCATTATTAAATGCCATTGTTTGTTCTGCTTCTACTTGGTCTTCAGGGTTAAAACTATTATCTTCTAGATATTGTGATGGCGCCATTATTTGATCGTCACCGTCACCTGTATTTACAGGAGCATCGAATGATGAATCATTTGAAGATAGTCTATTTTCCATATGCAAAACATCTTTGACTTGGACATTTAGATCTTCAGCTATTTTTTCTGCTTCATCTTTAGTAAGCCATTCCAGTGACTTTTTCTTACTTCTTAGATTGAAGAATAATTTTCTTTGAGCTTTGGTAGTAGCTATTTTTACTAGTCTCCAATTTTTAAGTATGTATTCATGGATTTCAGCTTTTATCCAGTGGACTGCAAAAGAAACAAGTTTTACGCCTCTATTAGGGTCAAATCTATCAACAGCTTTCATAAGACCAACATTACCTTCTTGGATAATGTCGCCTATTGGCAAACCATAGCCTTGATATGATCTTGCAATATGAACTACAAAACGAAGATGTGAAATAACCAATTGCCTTGCAGCTTCAAGATCATCATT
>JGI26062J44793_1000060_pt1 | contig 15797 bp, 14 predicted proteins | sample MarorgKNORR_S2LV_3_FD_44793 | JGI IMG/M metagenome (IMG submission 44793)
AAAACAAGATGGGGCCGTGACCGGGAATTGAACCCGGGCCGGCGGGACCACAACCCACCGTGCTAACCTCTACACCATCACAGCCGTCTTGTTAATCACTCGAGTATATGGCTGTATTTCAAGCGTTCCAAAGAAGAACTATGAGAATCATATCACCAACGCATTCAAGCGGTAGTTAAGTTCGCAGACAATTGATGATGAAGTCCGGTAACATTAGCATGTTATTTTTTGTGATGTTTCTGTTAGGACCTATGACCCCAATAATTCAAGCTGATACTGTGATTTCATCAGAATCTGTCGAATTAACCTCGGCAGGAAATTTTGATGAACCGAACCTTTGGGAAATAACCAGTACTTCTGGATTCAGCAATGATCCTGCAGATTATACTATAGGAATGATTGCTGATAATGAACTCTCATTTACACACGAAAGACCTGATAATTTTGAAACACAGAACTCATGGGCAAGTACTAGTACAACTGGTTCAAATTATAGCCTTGGATCGCCGGACACCTACTATACCTGGTCTACAGGACCTGATATTTCAGTTAGTGGTTTTAGTTATCCAGGACTATATGACAAGGAGATTGAAAATGTATCATTAGTGCTGCATTTCGAAATACCTGATAGATTATACCAAGATACCGTACAAATCCTCTTACAAGGAACGGGATCAGATAAATTAGTTAGAGAAATTGCACACACTAGTTCTGGAGTATTCAGAATGAATAATCCATTAATAATTAATTTAGACGACTTACATGATTGGAGTTGGAATGAGGTAGTAAATTCTAAAGTAGTCATTGATTACAATTCTATAGGAACGAATGATGATTCCGAAGTCAGAGTGGACGCTGTAGGAATTCGTGTTAAATATCATATGCCTTGGTACTCATTTGAAAATATAAAAGCGAATCACGAAGTTAATTTTGAGAAATTACCTGTAATTGATTTCTCACCTTATGACGGAGAGAAAGAAGGATTGGACATTGAATCCTGCGGATTAACACCTGATGGAACAAATAACTCTTATTGGGATTTCGAGGTTGATGTACCATATGGGCAAGAGTTGGGTAGAATTCATGTTTATGGCACCGGAAATCATAGTATTGGAGTAATACCTGCGGGTATCGATGGAGATTATTCTCCAAAACAATCTGGTGATATAATTGATAACCCTACTGAAAAACAATTTGTTAGGATAGAAGTCTTTGATGGATGCATTGAAGCCGCAAGGGTTGACGTAAATGATCCTAAACTAAATGTAAATGGTAGAATAACAGGTTCTACTAGTGATCTATCAAGTGCTAGTAATATTAGATTTGCAATTGGTGAATATTTAGTCGAGACTATTGCTATGGCGTCAGGAGAATTTTCTTTCAGTACCCCAATAGGGCACGCATTTCCATTAGACAGTAATTATTCGACGATAGGAGTTGCTTCGAGATTCCAATGGTCTTCTGATGGAAATGCAGAGACCACAGTAATTCATATTGAGGAACTGTCAATTAGTGGAGGATTCGAATTAGAATATGATTATTCTCCAACATGTCAGAACATTGCAAATTTAGAAATGATGGAAGATGAAGGAGGATTCCTAATGTCATTACCTTGCCAGGACGATATAACACCAAGGTCAGGATTAATCATTCATACTTCTAGTTCAGATAATGATATATTAAAAGTCGATTCAATATACAGTGCTGAACAAAATTTAAACTTCATAGAATTACAAACTGTTAATGATGCATCGGGTGAAGTGAAAATAACTGTAGAAGTTTTTGATGAACAGTATAGTCAAGAAAATAAATGGGTCGGAATCTTTACCGTTAATATATTACCTATTTTAGATGCACCGGTAATAGAAGATATCCCTTCAATCACCTATATTGATTTAGGTGATACCTTGAATATTCCAATGATTATTTACGATGTTGACTCAAATGATTTAGAAATTACAACCAGTAAATCATGGGCATTAGTTGATGAAAATAATAATCTAATTCTAACTCCTATTGATTCAGGAATTCATACTGTAAATATCGTAGTTAGTGATGGAGATAATACAGTTTCAGAAAATATTACTATTGATGTTTCTGCAAAATCAGATTTATTGGTTGAGTCAATTACTGTGAGGAAAAATGGTGTAGATATTTCAGATGGTAAGCATGGAGATGTTGTTGAAATAATATCCTATATCAGAAACGAAGGCAGAGGAACTGCTAATGGAATTGATGTTAGATGTTATGTGAACGATATTTTAATTGATACAAAAAGAATTGATTTTTTACAACCAGGTTCTCTTGTGAATGTAATTTGTGATACTGCTTTATCTGGGAATAATCAAGATAATGAGATAAGAATATTTGTGGATAGCACATATTCAATAGAAGAATCTAACGAAGACAATAATGAGAAACAAATTTCAATATTCATTAGCTCACCCGAAAATGAGGATGATGAAAAATCAAATATTTTCATTAGTGAAACATTTGTAATTGTTTCATCAATAGTGATTGTTTTGATTGGGTTGGTCTTAATGCAATTAGCTCCTGGGAAAATTAAGAAGCCTTACGAAAAAAGAAAGTAAGATTGCAAANAGTACCCTTTGGGCCGATAATGTGAAAAATTCGGGTAATAGTTATATCAAGTTGGATGCCGAATATAGAATACTGCGCTCTGCCATATATGGGTAGACCAGTGGTGTGTGTTATTATGATGAAACTTAAACTTCGTTTAGAAACAGATGAATGGATATATGAAGAACATGAAATGATTTAATCATTTAATTCTGCTTAGACCAGTTCTGTGGATAAATACCAGTAGGCATTAATACACTTTTTGCGATAGCAACATGTCCGTTTTTCATTGACATTAATTTATCAAAATCTACCAGTGTCTCTGCCAATGCCACCGCTTCACCTTTCAAACTTTTAATTACAATAATAGAGCCAGACTTAAATTCAGAGGATGATGAAATAATTCCAGGTTTAGCTAATGGAGCACCGTGAGTCATTGCTGCAACAGCACCATCTTTCACAGTAATACTGGGAATCTCTCCTAAGATCGATTCAATTGGTGTTAGAAGTTTAATTAAACCTCTCTCATCATTATGTTCTTTCCATAAAAATATTGCATCTTTTAACTGATGCATGTCACATGCCATAGTTTCATCAAAAATGCTGGTTTGGTCACGATGAAGTTCCAACATTTCGCAGGATGTATTGAGTAATAGCCCAATATCTCTAGTTAATGTTCTAATATAAGTCCCTGCAACACAAGATATTTCTATAGCAGCTATTCTAGCAGATTGGTCATAATCAATTAATTTTAGAGATTTAATTATTCTTGTTCGAACCTGAACTTTAACCGCTGATTCTTTTGGTGGGACATTATATATCTCACCACTGAGATTTTTGAGAATTTCTTCTACATCTGTTAATTCAATATCTTTACCAAAACGAATTACTGAGATATATCGTTTATCTCCCTTGAGAATAATATCTGTTAATCTTGTTGCCCTGCCACATAATATCGTCAGCAAACCTGTAGCCATAGGATCCAAGGTACCGCCATGACCAATCTTTTTGATTCCTAAAATCTCTCGAATCCAAGCGGTCAATTGGTGACTTGTTGGACCTCTGGGTTTCTTTACTAGTAAAATACCTGAATCCAATAATTCATCTAGAGACCTATTTAGAGGAAGACTACCAAATTTAATATTTGTAGTTGATTTATCATCAAAAAAAATCTCGCTCAAAACTTTCACTCCTTAATTTCTGATTGGACTAGTAAAAATACTTCATCAGCCGTTATATCATCTGCGTCTATAATTAGAGTATAAGGACTCATGTCATCTAAATCAATATCATAAAGAATTCGATATCTTTCTTTATCATCAATCTGTCTTTGTTGAGATATAGATAACTGATTTTCAAATGTCCCACCTTCTCGATTTTGTATTCTACGAGCACATTCTTCAGGGCTAACATTTACCCAAACTCTAATACAATCTATTTCCATTTGATATGCCCACCAGCCAGAAAGTCTACTTTCAATAATTTCAGAGCCATTAGGATTACTAATTTCATTCTTCAATGTATCATCTAATGATTTATCTACTTCTAGATTACTTTTACAAAGATCGCTAAATTCACCAACTGTCAGTTCTCTATTTTTCGCTTCATTACGAAAAATATCTCCCCCATTTAATGAAGACCAAGAATTTTCAACTGCCAATCTTTCAACCAAAGTTGAAGTCCCACTCCCTGGAGGGCCACTAACGGTAATCTTAACCAATATCTCACCGCCATTCATACCGACATATATCACAACGTAATTTTCCTCTAGTAGTTCTGCTAATCATATCTGAATCACAAGATGGGCAAAGAGTTCCTTTCAATGGAGGTGCAACTTGCTGATTACCACCACCACGTCTTTGAGATTCAGTTGATTGAATGCCAGTTTTTCTTGGACCGGCTCTTTTTCTCTGAGATCTACGTGTTCGAGAATCAGAACTAGATTTTGCTTTGTCATCTTCGAGGAGATAAAGCAAAGGTTCAGGAATCATATCTCCTGCAAGAACAACTGGATGACTTTTGTAACGCAACAACTTCAGATGTCTATCTACTATTCTTCCTAAAGGCGCACTCATCGTGATGTAAGTTGCAATCCATGCAGGGAAAATCCACATTATTCTATTGTCGAATCCCCACATTGGTTGCCAAGGTAAGCTAACATAATCTACTCTAAAATCTAATACCGTATCTGCCATCCAACTGAAAATACCAATTATAAATATCATTGTAAACATCATGGGTTTCATCATAGCACCTTGCATAGCCATTTGTTCTGGCATCATTTCCATCTGTAATTTCTGCATTTTATCGATTTTAGCTGTGTTCCTAGATAATCTTGCTTCTCGCATTTGCTGACTTATTTGCTTACTTCGATGACTATGGTGAGCTTGTTTCAGAGGGTCCATAAAAAATGAACGTATTACAGTATTAACAATCATAATACTAGAACCAAGGATAAAGACTGTAGGTACGAAATATTGTTCTAAACCAAGAGTACCAAATAAGAACGGTTCAATTACTGAGCCTGCGCCAGTAGAAAGAGAGTTTCGAATACCAGGGAACATCATCAGTGACATCATCATCAACAGAAGGAAAAGCATGGGCAACATAGCTGAACCCATACCAGCGGGTTGAGCATTTCCATTAGGGCCAGCATCCACCATGACCCCTAGGCTCCATAAGCATTGAATGAATACTTCGGTTAAATGACTTCAATTTAGAATATTGATTACTTGAAAGAATACCCACAAACTTGACAAATTGATGCACCTTTTTCTGATTCTGACATACAAATAGGACAGAGGTTATGTTCTGATATGTTATTCTCATCAACATCATCATTAGAAGCTTCAGGTTGAACAATTAATTCTTCTTCAATTGGTTCATTTCCAGAATTATTTTGTACTTCTTGTATTTCATCTTCTATCTCTTTTATATCTTTAATAGGATTTGAAATAGGAACTGTAATCATTTCTGGCTCCGAGGTCTTGTCTGCCCATTCAGGTACATTAGGTTCTTCGTCTACTTCTTTGCCGAATGTTGCGCCATGGAAATCTTGTGCATCCGATACCTTGTATTCAGATTCAGTATCTCCTTGAATTTCATATAATACTTCAATTCTCTCATTAGTTTCGATTCTACCAATAGCCCATGTAATTTTATTTCCTTCTCTAGAAGATTCTTTGGTAAACGATGAATCTTTTTCACCGCTAACTGAAGATTTGACGGAAGAATTTTCTATTGAAAACGTTCCAGGAACAACATCGTGAAGAGCCAAGTCATCAAGAGCAGAGTCAGAAGTGTTATGGAACATTAGTAATATTTCATAACGTCCTGCTCCACCTCCCGGAAAGACCTCTTTACCTGTACTAATTTTTCTTCTGCGATGAACTACTCGAACTACTGGTGGTCTCTCAACGGTTCTAGTCGCTACGGGTCCGAAACGCTCCATACTGAAATCTGATCTTATTGGTGCAGCTAAGAGCTCATTCTTAGGAGATGGATCAGGAGCATGAAGAGGGTATCTAATGATCAAAGTCTTTCCTGGTTTTAGACCGAGCCTAGAAGAGGTCCCTACAGTGATTCTTAATGCATGCCCTGGATTATCAGGAGAAATCAGTTTCTCTTCAATTTGATTTCCATTAATTACTTCAATACGGTATTGATCATCACTCAAATCTAAACCTTCAATTTCTACATTTACTTTCTCTAGAGATGGAGGGAGGAATATTCCAGGTACATCATCAATTATTCTCATAACATTAATTGTAGCAGAACCTGTATTTTCAATTGTAATAGTCGCTTCCAAATCTGAAGAAACATATGATTTTATCCTAGATATATTATATCTCTTTAGAATTTGTGCATCTAAAATTGATAAATTTTGTTCAGAAATAGTTACCGAACCTGACGATTCAACAGAAACTCGGGGTAAGATAGAGTATCTAACTTCTTGAGTGAAACTGGGTTGATCTTCTGACTCAACTCTTTTTTCCATTGATTCCCAACTTCCCTCTGGAGGTATGTCTTGCCTTAAGTCTGAGAGATCTAGTATTGGTGAATCACGACCAACTAATCTTACAGAGGCGCCTGAAAGTGAAACCACGAATGACGATTTATTCTCAAAAATACACTTACAGTGCCATACTCCAGGTCTATCATCTTCTGTAGCATTGACATAAGAAAACTGCCTACCTGAACTAGAAACATCTTCAAATCCAATTCTAGAAACCGTAGATTCAGCATTATAATTTACTTCGGAAGTTCCAGCAGGAATCTTCTCTACAGAATTAATTGATACACTGGGAAGTATTGATAATTTCCTGTTCTCACCTGCAGACATCCTACCTATTTCCCAAATTACTGAATTGTCTTCGATTGAATATTCTGGAGAATTTGGAATTTCAAAATTAGGGGAGAAATTACGCTTTAAAGTAACATCTGTTAGAGAAACATTGGAGATATTTTCTATTTCTATTGTTATAAGAACTTCTTGAGAATTATCAGAAAGTACTAATGAAAGACTTGATTCTTGTTCTCTCTCAGGTTCAGTATCAATTGTTTCTCTAACATCTATCATTCTGGGACCATTTGAACTGTATGGAATAGTTGTTTCTTCGGTAGCTTCCAACTCTCTAACAGTAACAGTCTTGCCACCTAAATCTGTTGCAGAGGTATTAGACAATTCAATCTCAATATCCCATGCTCGATGTTTTTTACTTGGATTCTTTATGATCAATTCACCATCAATAGTTTGTTTAATAGAACTTCCATCTGCATTGACTAGAGATACTTCTTTCTCACTTAGAATTGCATGTAATTTATCTCCAGGAATAGAATCAACCTCTATAGAAGGACGCAAATGGTGAGGNGACACAGAATCAGAAGATTCTAACTCATTATTTTCAGAGTCTATTTCTTTATTAAAATCATCATTTTCTGAAGAATCAAATACTGCTAAATTATCTAAAAGAGATTTTTCATCTGGTTCATTAGATTCTATAACCGTATTTTCGGATGATTCTTGAATTTCTAAACCTGGCGGAGGTGGAGGCGGAGGTTGAATTTCTAAACCTGGCGGAGGTGGAGGCGGAGGTTGAATTTCTAAACCAGGTGGAGGAGGAGGAGGCTGAATTTCTAAACCAGGTGGAGGAGGAGGAGGCTGAATTTCTAAACCAGGAGGAGGAGGAATAGGTATTTCTGAAAGAATATTATCTATTGAGTTTTGAATATCTTCAAAAGAATCTACTGACTCATTGGATGTAATTTTTTTTTCTTTTAATTCAGGAGGCGGGGGTAAATCGGAACCTTTTGGAGGTTGAGGAGGGGTAGGTAAATCATCGGACATGCCAAATACACCGCGCGAGTTGAACTTAGACGTCCGTTAGATTGGTTTAATCATTGCTCGTCAAAGATATTCAAACATTTACTAAACGAATGGTTGAATAATTAATTGTCCTAGGGTTAAACATGAGTGTTCAAGACGCGACAGCCCCCCCAGTAATCTTTGTTGTAGGTACCGCGGGTGCTGGAAAGAGTTCTTTGGTGACTGCTTTTCAACGTTGGGCAAGATTTCTCGAAGTCGATGCTCTAACTATCAACTTAGATCCTGGTGCTGAGAGAGTACATTATGATCCTGAATTTGACGTTCGCGATTTGATTTCCCTTTCTGATGTAATGTCAGAATATGACTTAGGACCAAATGGAGCACAAATTCTTGCTGCTGACTTAGTGGCTGCACAGGCAGAAGACGTTTTTGACCAAATAGAAGGCATTTCCGGCGATATATTAGTCGTCGACACTCCCGGACAAGTTGAGCTATTCGCATTCAGAGAAGCATCTAGCCATCTAGTGCAGGTAATTGGACAAGGTAGAGCCTGTTTGATATTCCTATTCGATCCCATGTTATCTCAAACCCCTAGTGGATTTGTTTCTCAAATGCTATTATCATCTATAGTTCACTTTAGATTAGGGTTGCCAACAGCAAATTTCCTTTCTAAATCTGATTTATTAGAGCCAGAAATATTAGAAAAAATAATTGAATGGGGGGAAAATCTAGATGTTTTAGAGGCTGCTCTATACGAAGAATCGGCAGCACACAGTCTTGACCAGGCACATACAGGTCAAAGAGCAGAATTTGCTATTGGACAACTAAGAATGATGCAACATGCTTCGATACAACCAGGGCTAGTACCTTTATCAAGTGAAGAAGAAGATGGATTAGCAGATGTCCTAACCTTCGCACAATCTCTCTTTGGAGGGATGGCAGACTCAAGAGACGGTTTCCAGGGGGATATTGAACATGAATTATGAGATCAGAGATTTAATGGCTATTGATGATTTTAAAGAAGATTTACCAGAGATAATTAATTGGGCAATTAATCTGAAAAATGATAATGAAATGTCTGATGGATTCAAGCCCCTAGAAGGTATGACTATTGGATCAATTTATGAAAAACCTTCTACGAGAACAAGAGTTTCATTTGAAGTTGGAGTGAATAAGTTAGGGGGACAGCCTCTAACTTTATTATCAAATGATATTCAGTTAGGGAAAAGTGAATCCGTTTCAGATACTGCTGCAGTGCTTTCTAGATACCTAGATGGTATTACTTACAGATGTTTCAAACATTCCGACGCGAAATTACTTGCAGAAAGTGCATCAGTACCGGTTATCAATGCATTATCTGATATGCACCACCCATGTCAAGCTGCTGCTGATTTAATGACCATAACAGAGAATAAAGATGATTTGAATGGGCATATTTCATGGGTTGGTGATGGAAACAATGTTCTACATGATTTATTATTGGCTGGTGTGATTCTTGGTCATGATGTGAAGTATGCTACACCTTTAGGGATGGAGCCAGATCAAGAGGTTGTTAACAGAGCAATAGAAATTGGTAAAACCACTGGAGCGAAAGTAATCGCAACTAATGATCCAGTTGAGGCTGTTAGTGATGCCGGGGTAATCTACACTGATATTTTTGTTTCAATGGGAGAGGAGCACTTAAAAGATAAATTTGAGTCATTTAGAGGTTTCCAAGTTAATGATGAACTAGTCTCTCACGCAAATGACAGTTACATGTTCATGCACTGTTTACCTGCTCACAGGGGTGAAGAAGTAACAGATTCAGTAATTGACTCCAAAAATAGTATTGTTTTCGATCAAGCTGAGAATAGGATGTGGGCTCAAATGTCGCTTTTGACATACATGTGCAATCCAATAGCTTGGGAAACTTACAGAGATCTATATTAATGAGCTTATTATAAATCCTAGAAGTGTTAGTTGTAGTGATTTTTTAATCATTAATTGTGCATTTCTATCTTCAGAGTAAGCTAGTTTTCTTTTTACTAAGAGTAGAGAAATTAATCCTGGAAGAATCAATGGAAGATGATTTCGCGGGAATATATCGAGCGAAAATGGTGCTAATAAAGTAATTAACGTCAGTAATAAAATAAGCCACGCAAATAATCTTGCTTTTTCGACTCCAATTCTCATTGCAAGTGTATTCCGGCCCTTGTCACCATCCATATCTTCGATATCTTTTACTATTTCTCTAGACAAATTATATGAAAATGCGATAAAGAATATTGAGATTACACGAGGTTGAGTTAGATCGAAGACTCCTGCAGCTCCGAATAATATCACCATACCTACTGACAAACTAATTGCTATATTTCCTGGCAACCCCCTATCTTTAAGCTTCAAACTGTAGTTACTTGAGGACTCATAATTACTAAGTAGGAAAATTGCAATTATCCATATCAATATTGAGGGGGCCCAATTCTCAAATCCATCCTGAATAGTAGATGATATAAATCCTGCATAAACTAGGCTGAATAAAGAAAAACACATTAGCACTGAGGTTACTACTTTAGCACTTTGAAGAGAAATTTTACCGCTAGGAAGAGGTCTATTGGGTTGATTCAATTTGTCTATTTCAATATCTAATATGTCATTTAATGCATTCCAAGAGCACATAAATGCCCAAACTGAAAATCCATGTAATAGAGTAATAGATGCAAAAATCCCTTCTGGGATTTCGCCCAAGGCTAACAATGAACCAAAAATTACGCCAATAAAACCTGTTAAAGAATTTCCAAACCTGAATAATGTGAACCATGAACTAACGTTGGATGACTCACTCATGATTGTGTTAGTAAGTCATCTGACTTGACTTCTTCCCTGCTATCAACTCATACTGTCGCTATTTGGGCACTTAGTGACCAAATACATACAGTATATGTGCTACCTCTAAATTGACCTCTAATATGCCCTATTTTTTCGAATCTATTGTCTTTAGCTAGTATATTACCAACCTGATTCATAGTAGCTCCCCACTTAAATCGACTATTTAGATGATCGAAAATCTCAACAGTGTTGGCAGAATCATTTTCATTTAGGTATGTCTCAACTTCATTCCTCAAACGACTTGTTTTTGACACTTAAGCCACCTCTAAAATTTCTAATTTTGATAAGTTATATCTTGTTATTAGTCCGTTCCATCCCTTATTACTGACTTCTATATTCTTCGATTTCGATGAGATTGGCTGCCATGAATCTGATGAAATATTACCGTCAAAATTAACTAATGTATCATGAACTAACTTTTTATCTCCTGAATTAGTCTTATTTAGACTTGAAAAAGTTACTATTTTACAAGGCTCTGGCCTCTTCCTGTAGATTACTGATTGTTGCTTACCCATACTGATGTTCATGAATCTTGGTTTCAACTTTAGCATATGAATGAAGACAAGAGAGGGCTAACTAAAAGTGAAAGTGATTCTGTTGTATTATACCGCTCAAGCCACTCTTTTCTTAAATGAAAGTAAACTCGAAGGGTTACAAGGCTCGTGTAGTGTAGTGGTCCATCATGAAGCCCTCTCGAGGCTTCGACCCGGGTTCAAATCCCGGCACGAGCACCAAAAAAAAATACTTTATCGATAATAATAGTCTTAAGCAGTCCTTCGTTGGCGTAGTAAGGTTTGAATGCGTGTAGAGCAAGATGTTAAGCTAACCTTTGAAGATGTACTAATAAGACCTAAGCGCAGTACGCTGGTTTCTAGATCAGATGTCACATTAGAGAGAGAATTTAAATTTAGACATTCTGCCACAACTTGGTCCGGAGTACCAATTGTTGCTGCGAATATGGATACCACAGGATTATTTTCAATATCTAAGATTCTGCAGCAACATAAAATGATTACATGCCTACAAAAATTCTATGCAACTAGAGAATATGCTGCTGCGTGGGATGATGGCGTTGATCCGAACTTCGTTGCTGCTACATGCGGTTCTACTGAAGAAAGTCTAACATTACTAAAAAGAAAAATGGCAACCAATGAAAATATCAAATTTATTTGTATTGATGTAGCGAACGGTTACAGAGAAGTATTCCTTGATTTCGTAAGAACTACAAGAGAGCACTTTTCTGATAAAATAATTATTGCAGGTAACGTTGCTACTAGAGAAATGACTGAAGCACTAATTCTTGCAGGGGCAGATGTCGTCAAAGTTGGAATAGGTCCGGGTTCCGTATGTACCACTCGNAAGGTNGCTGGTGTTGGCTATCCCCAACTCAGTGCCATATCCGAATGNGCTGATGCAGCGCATGGACTTGGAGGTCATGTAATGGCAGACGGTGGTTGTTCATCACCAGGTCATGTAGCTAAAGCGTTCGCTGCAGGAGCTGATTTCGTAATGCTAGGAGGCATGTTCGCAGGTCATGATGAGTCAGGTGGAGAATTAGTAAAAGGTAAAAATGGAAAAATGTATAAATCATTCTACGGCATGTCATCTTCGAAAGCTATGGAAACTCATTATGGAGAAGTAGCTAAACATAGAGCACCTGAAGGAAAAGAAGTGAGAGTCCCTTACAGAGGCCCTTTATCAATAACGATTCAGGCAATTCTAGGTGGGGTACGTTCAGCATGCTCATATGTAGGGGCACGAAGAATCAAAGACTTACCAAAATGTACTACATTTATTCGAGTCACTCAAACTACAAATGAAGTATATCAAAGATTTAATGTTGAAGAATGACCAAATCAACAATTATTTACTTTAGTCCAAGATTCTTCACTGCTTTCCGATTCATCAAATAAGTAGTATGACGTGTGCGATAAATCGCCGGCATTATTCGCATATCCATAACTCAAACTAATATCTAAATGGTAGCAGCCATAATCACTCTCTGACCAATCAGACTTAGGGATTACTATGTTTCCTTCACCCACTTCGATATTACTCTCAGATCCCATTAATGCAATCTCAGAACCAAATAAGCCAACGTTACTCATGTAACCACTGCCATATTGGCCACCCATACCATCCCAAGTTGCTTCACCATATGGTCCAAATCCATCTGAAAAACCACCATTTACAGTAACTTCAGGATATTCAATTGCATCTGATTCACCATCAAGAGATAGAGTAGCGGTGAAAGAGTAGTCAGCATATGGTAGAGCACCTGGAATAGAACTTGAAGAACTAATTCCCACATATGCAGATAATGAAATTCCGGAGACACATCTATCCATCGAACCACAATCATCAGAATTAGTGGACATGGAGGGCGTAGCTACAGAAAATAATGAAGTAATATCTCTTGATAGAACTAAAGAGTCTAAAGCGATATCTTCAACAATAGTATCACCATTATCAATATTAATCGTCATAGTATATACTGAATCTGAACTAGGTAATGCATTCCCTGAATAAAAATCTGAGGTCTGTATTGTAAATATTCCATAATCCCCTAAGCCGTCACTCTTATCGATATTGAATGTATAATCATTAGACCAAGTTGAAGACGATCCATGATAGATTGTTACAAGTGCGTCGTGGCTTCCACTACCTCCATTTTGTCTAATTTTGATTTCAAGCTCTTCACCTGATTCATCAAAATCTACATCTCCAACTGAAATATCTCCTACCAAAAATGTAGACAATAACAATGGGAGACCGAGTAAAATGATGTAAGTTCCAAAAATTGCAAAGGATTTTTTCATATCTATCCCATTGCCCCCAGCAAATGCAGGTATACCCATTTTTAATTTCCACCAAACAAAAGCCAAAGAGGCAATCATAATTATTGGTGAGAGAATATTTAGTGAGATAAAATCTAGATATATCCCAAACCACATTACAATAAAGAATGGAGCAATTGCACCGTAGGATAGAGTAATTGCAATTTCTTTTAATGATGAAGTATTACTTTCAGATATTATAGCTGCATCAACTAATGTATCACTTATTTCACCTTCAGATTTCTGGGCCGCCGCCTTTTGTAAAAGTCCACTGTCACTCATCTGGCACTCACCTTCAGTCATCTACGATAAATTATTGGTTATCAACCCGTTGACAGATACAGTCAATTTACAGTGTTAAAACGGGTAATTAGAACAAACGAGAATCAAGAACTCTTAGTTCTCCATCATCATCTTCATCATCATTATCGTAAACTCTGAATCTTCCTGCAATTGCTGCCGCTGCTAGGGCTGTAATCATTGTGGTTCCAATTAATTCAAAGCCAGGAAGGTACACTCCACGGATGTAAAGAGTTACTGATTGGATTTGAGAATTAGGGATTCCTTCAGTCCGAACGGAATAGTCAGAAGTTGCTTTGAACTGTAAATTGTAATATTTATCGGTCCATCCTTGATTTTTTGGAGTTCTGATTTGGACTCTAACTTTTTCTGGAGGTGATTTAGATTCTATCTCGACATTTACTAGAGGTAAGCTGAGAGTAAATCCTTCATCACTAAGTTCGTCATAGTTTGCAATTTCTATATTCATTCGATCTAATGCGTTTCCGTCATTGTATACATCATATGAAACCATATAATCAACTTTAGGCCTTAACTGTATGAATGCAAGTTCAGAAGCAACTCTGAGTCTGCTGAATTGTTTAACTACTGCTAGAACCTTGTATGTTGTAGGAGTTCCTGGGTAAGCAACTCCATTTGCTTGTGATACTGTAGCAGTAATGGAAATCTGATGCTGGCCTTCAGCCATTTGTAAGTCTCCTCTCAAAATCACTTGGAAACTTGTTTGGAGACCTGAACCAACTGTTAGAGAAGCTGGGCCTGCTGAAACTAGAGCACCTGACTGTATAACAATGTCAACCTTAATTTGATGAGCAGATGGATTCTCTAAATCACAATTTACAATTGAAGTCCTAGTAGACCCAGGATATGTCTCAATGGGTTGAGGATTTTCACAGGTCAAAGACACATCGGGTGTTACTCCCTGAGCATGTACTGCTGCTGCACCAGCCCACATACTTAGAAAGTAAACTGCCAGTAATATTAGGACAGGTCTTACTGAGCGGGCAGATGTCATAACCCCAATCCCGTGTGAAACTGTATTTTAGGGTTCTCACTATTAGAGCATGAAAAAATAATGAAATAACAGTTATCTGAGAAAATGGATATGTGCTAAAAATTAAAATTCAGGGCTATTATGGTGGACCCGACCGGATTTGAACCGATGGCCACTCGGTTATGAGCCGAGCGCTCTAACCAACTGAGCTACGGGTCCTTGGAATGACTCGAATGCGACTCAGAGATGAACCTTATTATCTAACAAATAGGAAAATGATTCATAATTTGCTTCTGAAAATAACAAATGTTATCAAAATTATCACAAATACAGACAATAAAGTTACATTATCAGAGTTCTCAACTTCATAGCGTTTTGTATCAAAGGGGAATGAGTCTGAATTATCACCAACTCCGTCTGAATCAGAATCAATAGATTCCAAAGGATCCAAGGGGAATGCATCTGAATTATCGCCAACTCCATCTGAATCTGTGTCTATCCACTCTAAGGAATTATTTGGGAAGACATCTGAATTATCACCAACCCCGTCTGAATCACTGTCTATCCATTCGTAAGGGAAATTTGGAAAAACATCTGAATTATCGCCAACCCCATCTAGATCAGAATCGAGTGTTTCAGAAGAATCTAAAGGGAACATATCGGAATTGTCACCAACTCCGTCTGAATCTGTATCTATCCACTCTGAGGAATTATTTGGGAAGACATCTGAATTATCACCAACTCCGTCTGAATCTGTGTCTATCCACTCTGAGGAATTATTTGGGTAAACATCCGAATTATCACCAACTCCGTCTGAATCAGAATCAATAGATTCCAAAGGATCCAAGGGGAAGGCATCTGAATTATCACCAACTCCGTCTGAATCTGTGTCTAT
>JGI26062J44793_1000064_pt1 | contig 15369 bp, 12 predicted proteins | sample MarorgKNORR_S2LV_3_FD_44793 | JGI IMG/M metagenome (IMG submission 44793)
AAACACTTTCTCCATTTATATTTTTCTTTGTTAAATCATCAAAAGTTGGTGAGAAATTTAAATTGGCAATGCCTAATCCTTGTCCGAATATTTGAAGATTTTCGTTAGATATATATTCATTTAATATAGAAATATTTTCGAAACCATCTAACCCTCCCCTTGTGATTAAAGTGATTCTCTCGAATATACTTTTTGTTACACTTTCTGAATTTTTAGCTTCATCTAACTCATCGTCGTATAATGAACAGTTACATTTGTCAGGAGATTCTGGTGGGCACATTGAAGGATCTAATGCTGGAAATTTATAACCGATGCTATTTCCTATAAAACTAGAAAATAATAAAAAAATGATTGGAATAATAAATAAAAAATCAAAATTTTTATTTTTTATTGTCCAGAAAAGAGTTGTAGCAACGATCGCAAAAATCAAGCTAATTACACCTGTTAAGCTTCTTGATAAAATAATTGCAAAAATTGGTAATAGTGACAATCCATACCAAATTGATTGTTTTCTCGCCAAATAAAAATTTAAAGGGATGATTGGTGCTAACCATACAGCCAAGAAACTTGGCTCTCTGAAAGTCCCATAGTTTCTCAGGATAGAACATGCTCTCTTTATAGGTTGTGACCAACCTCCAGAACCTGGTCTATTTCTTGAAAAGTCCTGAAAATCAAATATATATGAAAAATATGATATTAGAGACAAAACAGAAACAAAAATCCCGATGAAAGAAATAAACTTTATAATCGTATCTCGTTCAAAAAAATCACTTAAAGTGTAGACAAACCAAATAACAGCAATAAATCCAAGTAGTTTAATAAGTCTAAGTGAAATATATTGAGTGAATGTAGAAGTAGCAAACTCAGGTAGATCAGGGCTGTATGAAAAAGCTCTAATTAAAGTAATAGAGAAAAAATAAAGAAGTAAGATTCTCAAAGAATCAAAATGATTAAATTTAATTTCAAAACCAAAAAAATAATAAATTATATAAATAAATATAAAAATTGAGATTCCTATCCAAGGCAAAGGTATTGAAAATAAACTAAAAGCATCAAGACTTTCGAAGAATATACCAATTAAAAAAAGAAAAAAAAGTGGAGTAATTTTTTTTGTTTTCAATTTATACGTTTGTATCCTTTCGAGAATTTAAATTTAACTCCTTCATTTAATTCTCCCCAATTTTCATATGGTTTTAAATTAGTGTCATTAGAAAAATCACTTATTAGTATATTTCCATTTTCAATTACAATTTTCCTATAAATCTTATTTCCGTTAAAAATTGCACTACCTAAAAAATTATTTTTATCCAAAGATAACACTTTACCATCTTCCATATAGTTAAGCTTAAAACAATCAAACTCTGATTCTTTTGGAAATTCTATATCAGCATTTGGTCCCCAATGAAATTTCATTGATCTAAATTCATTTCTTGTTTTAATATCATCAGTATACGTTCCAGTTCCTGGATCTCTTGCTATCCATTTGTTAGCGGCAAAACATTCAATTGAAAGCTGGTCATAATGAGAGTGTCCACCAACACTATTTTGTCCTATTTGACCACACCTGATACTAAAGTACTCTGACCCCTCGTCATTACGCCAAATATAAATACCAAAATCAGGATATGAATAAAGATTGAAATCATTTTTAAATATTTTTATTAAAGGGTGGTCAACCCTTGAATAAGAAGTTAAATCTACAGCATCATTTTTTAGATTTGGTATTTCAGTGGTATTTTTATTTTCAAAACTGTAAAAATGATCAATGAGATTTATTAACCAATTCATTTTTAGTGGGTTATCTTCATCATGGTAAAAATAAAAAAGTCTACCGGAATCATTGTCGCCAATCTGAGANAATTCTCCATTAATCATAAGCAAATTTAATAAATTTCTATTTGAAGATACTTTTTTTTGAATCAATTCTAGTAATGGTGAATCAGGCTGAAGTTCATCTAACGAAAGTTTAAAAATAATTAATGCTTCTGTAACAAATGCAGAATAGTGGGATGAACCTTCAAAATTAGTTCCATCTTTGTAAAATTGTCTATTTAATTCTTTGTTAAGCTCGTTCAAATAATAAATAGTTTCATCTTCATGCCCGTCAAATTTATATGTTGCTAGCGTCAAAATTATTGAACATAGTTCAATTAAATAATGATTTCCAACAACATTTCCATGGTTTTCAAGATTTTCGGTAATGAATTGGTAGTGTTGGCTTATATATGTATCAATTAAATCTTTATTATTTCCCAGAATTTTTGAATCTAAGTCATTTTTCTCTAAAAAATTTCTATGAAAAATAAGATTTATATTTCTAATTGCCACATCCATAGGACTATTCCAGTAAATTAAGGGAAAATTGTTAATGTCTACATTTTCGTTTAAATCATGATCTTTATTCAAAACAGACAATAAATCTAATTTTTGTAAAAATTGAAGCCTTGAGGCTTCATATGGGACTTTTACATCACCTTTGTCAAAATAAGCAGGAATAAATTTATTATGTGATTTGAAATCAGTTTCACTAAAAATATCTATAGAAGTTACTAAATTATCGGTTTCCTTACCAAATATTTTTTTAGAATAATTAATTTCGTAATCTGTATTTAACAATAAATAAGAAGCCAATAACTCATGATATTTTGGAATCGCGTATTCAAAAGATTTAAAATCTGCGGGGATAATTATTTTCTTTGCGAATAAGTTTCTTAATTTAAATCTTATTCTTTGTAAAAAAAGTTTAAGCATTAGATTTCCTAAAACTGTATGAAGTCACTATTGAAATAATTGTTTGTGATGTAATAATTGAAAGAATTGCTGGATTGGATATATTCAAGTTGTGAAGCGAAAAATAAACAAGATATGAAATTATAGATGCTGAAATAATAATTTTTGTTATATTTACTTCAAAACCTAAAGCCCTAGAAAAAATAATATTGATTCTAGACCAAACCATTAAAGGTAATGAAAAAAGAATCAAAGAAGTTTGAAATGGAGACTTCTCTAAAATCTTCACCAAGAAGGGACACTAGAATATTTCCTGCAGTATCTCTTAATAAATAAAAAGTAACTGGAATAATGAATGAAAAAAAGAATACTCTCTTTAAACGATCTCTTATATTTTGAATTTCATTTTTATCTTTTGCTCGTGATAATTCTGGAAATAATATATCAAGACTTGCAGCTAAGAGTTGAAAAATAATTTCTAATATTCTTCTGGACCAAGCTAAGACCCCTAATGCAGGACCAAAATAAAATAAACCTAACAAAACTATATCTAATTCTGAAATCAAAGCACTAGAAAATGTTGTAAGAACCATTTTTCTTCCAGAATTATTAAGCTCTTTTCTTGTTGACTTTTCTTGATCTTTATCTTTGATTATCTCTGTTTTTGGTATGGAAAAATGGGCAACTAAAAAAAATACAAATAAAATGGCTGACTGGTATATTACGACCCATATTATTTGTAGACCATTTATCACAATAAACCAGGCTCCAAATCCATAAAGAACGGTTCTTGCGATTATTTGTTTTGATGTAGTAACGAAATTTCCATCTGCCTGAAAATATGCAAGTGCAATATGAATCATTTCATTAAAAACAAAACCAATAAGAAAAATTGCAGATAATGGATAATCCCTACCAAATAAAATTGTTAATGGAAAAATTACTGCCAATGCTATAGAAAGATTTCTTAAAACAAGAAAATATGAGTTAGAAAAAAGAGATTTTTTAAAGTAAACATTTTGAGCTCGTAGTTTTGTAACAACTAATGCTAAAGATAATACAGTTGCTGTTCCAATTAGAACTGAAAGACTTTTTGAAGCGGCATATTCACCATATATTTCTGCTCCATATTCTCTGCTGATTATTGTGATTAAAAAAAAATTAACTCCTAAAAGAGTTAATTGCATAAGCGATATATAAACTGTGTTTTCTTTCCAATTTTTTATCAATTCGCAACCCTTGCTAAATGCCAATTTGAAAGATTAATTAAATACCATTTTTTTTGATAATCCTTTCCACTTAGGATTTGGTTTAATTCTCTTTCATTAAATAAATTTACTAGAGAATTGAACTGTTGCACAGATTCATGGAATTTTTCCTCATCTTTCTTAATCCACTCACCTATAGGAGCCCTGAATCCTTGTTTTTTTCTATTAATGATCTGTTTAGGTAAATATTTTGAAGCAACCTTTTTAAGAAGACTTTTTGTATTAGATAAGTCAATTAGTAAATCTTCTGGCAAAGAAAGTACATATTCTACTAATTTATGGTCAAGAAAAGGCACTCTTGCCTCAACAGCAGATTGCATTACAAGCTTATCCATTCTCATAAGTAAAAGTTCTGGAAGTCTAATTTTTAAATCAATTAAAGTCATCCACTTAGAAATTTTTGATCCTTTATTTGAAAAATATTCTGACCATTTATTGTCAGCATAATATATCAAATCAGAATCATTTGGTAAGCCATTGACTATTAAGCTATCTAGTTCTTTCAAATTAAAACCCAATGCTCCACCTGCAAAGGAAGTTCTGTTGAAGAGGATATTGCTTAGTAAATTTAATCTATGATTCTTAAAACTTGAGTATTTTTTTGTTGATTTAAATAAAGGTTTTAAATATCTATTCAAGTTGAGAAATCTATTCCAATGATCATATCCATAGAATAATTCATCTGCACCTTCTCCAACTTGAACGACCTTAATGTTATTACTTCTTGTTTTCTTACCTAGAAAATAAAGTGGAATTCCTACCTCATCTCCAACTAAATCGTCTTGATAGAATGAATAATTATTCAGAAGATCTTGAAATTCTTTATATGAAATATTCTCTTCAATTAAATCTATGTCGTTATTAGATGCTGCAAATTTTGCTTCATTTAATTCTCCTTCATATCCAGGAAAATGATCTTCAAAATCGATGTTGAATCCTTTAAGTCCGGCTTTTTCATTTTGTTTCATGAGCTTACCGATCAAAGATGAGTCAAGCCCTCCAGATAGAAATAATCCAACCTCAACGTCACTTACTTTCCTGTACTCAACAGATTCGGTTAATAATCTATCTATATTTTTAATCGCTTCATCTTCTGAGATATCATTATTAACTTCAATAACAAAGGGATCCCAATATTGATTTGATTTTATAGAGTTGTCTGAAAAAAATTCTATGTACTCTCCAGGTTGTACTTTTGAAATGTTTAAATTTCCTGTCCTATTCATTGGAACACAAAGATGCCTTAGGTATGCAATATAAGACTCAATATCAGGTTCAAATGGAATTAAATTTGATTGCTCTATAGTTTTTAACTCTGAAGAGAAGATGAACCAATCTTCACTCTTTGCAAAGTATAAAGGTTTGATTCCAATTCTATCTCTGGCTAAAAAGATGGAATTCGTCATTGCATCATGAATAGCGAAAGCAAATTGGCCTCTTAATTTTTCCAATATTTCAGCTTTATATTCTATATATCCTTTCAGTAATACCTCTGTATCGCCTTCTGTTGAAAATTTTATACCTTTACTTTCTAATTCGGTTCTAATTTCTTTGAAGTTATAGATTTCGCCGTTAAAGACAATCGTATATCTTTTCTCTTCGTCCTGATAGGGTTGATTTGATCTGGAGTCTAAATCAATAATTGAAAGCCTGCTGTGTATAAAACATTGTGAATCTGAAATATAATTAATGGAAGAATGATCGGGTCCCCTGTGTTCCAGGGAGACTTTCATATTATTTGCAATATTTTGGTCGATTTTAGAATTGTTAGTGCTAACAATTCCACCAATTCCACACATTTCTCTAACTCTAATGTTATATTTTTTATTCAAGTAAATTAATTTGAATAGTTTAGAGTAAATATTGTATGAAAATAATTTTTGACATTACAATTATGGTTTTTCTTATTCCAGTTTTTTTATTCTTTTTTCCAATAATTTATCTATTGATAATTTTTTCAGATGGTTATCCAGCAATATATATCCAAGAAAGAGTTGGTAAAAACGGTAAGATTTTTAGATTATTTAAATTTAGAACTATGGATGAAAGCTCTGACGAGGATTTACATCAAGAGCACTATAAAAAATTAGCTGATGACGAAACAATTGAGCCCTCCTTAGAGCCGGGAAATCCAATAAGAATTGAAAACGATGACAGAATAACCAAAATTGGTCTTTTTTTAAGAAAGACATCCCTAGATGAACTGCCTAATGTAATAAATGTTGTAAAAGGAGAAATGTCTACTGTTGGCCCTAGACCGTTAGTTGTTTATGAGTCAAAACTACTTGGCGAATATCAAAAAAAGAGAAATTCAGTTAGGCCTGGAATAACTGGTCTCGCACAAGTCCAAGGAAGGTTAGATTTAAGTTTACAAGAGAGGCTTTATTGGGATATTGAGTATGTAGAAAACTACAACTTTTTCCTTGATTTTAAAATACTTTTTCAGACAATTATCTCTGTTATTTCAAGAAAAGGGGCAAATTAAATTAGGGAGTAGTAATCCTCAACTACCTTCGATTTATTTAGAATATTTTTATTGAGATTGTTTATGTTTTTTTGATAATTCAAAAGTAGTGATTGATCATTTAGTTTATCAAATATAGTTCCCATAGAGGTTTTATCATTTGGGTCGATAGTAAAGCCTAGTTCAAATTTATCAATAAATTTTGAAACTGCAGAGTCACTATTGGCAAAACATATCAGAACTTTATTCATTGAAAGATAATCAAAAGTTTTTCCGGGAAAGCCTTCTACAGTAATGTCTTTATCTAACGAAATAAGTGCCACAGGAATATCTTTTGTTTTCTCGTACAATTCATTTCTTGGCAAATGTTCAAAAACACTTAATTGCTCATTCTCTAAATCCTTAATCGAATCAAATTCTTCTCCTGCACCAAAAAATTCTAATTTCCAATTCACCTCTTTAATTGAATTAAATGTATTGATAAATTCTTTAATATTTTGTGGCTTTCCCATATTGCCAGCATACAAAATTATTTTTTTATCTAGTTTTGGATTTTCGTTAGATATTTCATAGGGTGAAAAGTGATAAATTGATTTAATTTCTTTATCTTTTAATCCACGATTGTTAATTAGATATGTTTTTAATTCTGAAGAGTTTACAACCAAATTATCAGCAAGTTTCATTGCATAAGAATCAATTTTTTTAAAAATATTAAATAAAATTCCAGAATTAGTTTTAAATGTTTTGTTAGCAATTTCTGGATAAAGTTCCCAGCATGAGTATGTGACTTTAATTTTTAAAAATTTCTTAATATAAATTACAACCAAATTCATGGTTGGTGGATAACTAAATATGAATATATGAGAGTAATGATTTTTGTTCTTAGATAAAAATTTAATTGTTTGATAGTGAAATGTTATCCATTGAAAAAATCTTGTTACCTTATTGAAGCTCCTGTTTGATGAATTTATATGTGTTATGTTTATGTCTTTATATGATGATGTGTAGTATTTATCTAAAGTTGAGTTGTCATTATTTTCAATATTATATTGGGGTGAACTTGCTAATATCTCGACATCAACACCCATTTCTTTAAAACCATCTGCTATCTCAGCAACTAACATTCCTGTTGAGACGTTGTCTGGAGGTATTGTTAAAGAGTGAAATAAAATTTTCTTCATTCTTTAAATGAATTTGAAATGTCAAATGGATAATTTTCTTTGTTGTGTTTATGAAAACTGTTTGAATCAGATAACTCTAAAAGATCATCAACAATATTATTTGATGCTTTTCCATCTCCAAATGGTTGCTCCCATTTTGTATCTACTAATTTCACGACTTTATCTATGTAGCCTTGAAAGTCACTTATTTTTGAGGAAGGATCAAATTTTATAGAAGCACCAACATCATATACTTCAGGACGTTCTGTAGAGTATCTCATTTGAATAGACGGTACATTCATAATGCAGGCTTCTTCAACCACTGTTCCAGAATCACTCATAACAAAAGTAGATTTCTTTAAAAGATACATAAATTCGAGATACCCTAAGGGATCAATCATCAAAACGTTTGAATTAAGTTTTAAATCATATGATTCCAGCATTTCCTGAGTTTTATATCCTGCAGGGAATACTATTTTCATATCAGAAGAATTAAATAAATTTACAATATTATTTAGAGAATCTAAATTTAAGATATTCTCTCTCCTATGAGATGTAGCCAATAAGAATTCACCCTCCCCTGTAAAATCTAAAACCTTACTATCTAAGGTTTCATATCCAGAGTCAAAAATGCTTTGATTTTCTTGAATAATATCAACTATTGGGTTTCCAGTAACTTTGATGATATCTTCAGAAATTCCCTCATTAAGGCCCTGCAATTTATATGAATCAAGATATGCATATATCCTGTCTGACAAGTGATCTATAGTTTTTCTATATTTTTCTTCTGGCATTCTCCAATCGTATGAACGCATACATCCTTCAATATGGACAATTGGGACATTTTGCTGTGCAGCACCAATACTCCCCATTACCGTATTAGTATCACCTAGAAAAACTACAGCTTTATAACTATTGTTTTCCAGATGATTGAATGTATTTTTGATTACCGATGAGACTGTGGAAGCATCACTTGTAGTATCGATTTCAAATTCAACATCTGGTTCTGGTACATTAAGTTGCTTGAAGAAAACATCTTTCATGTTCTCNGAATAATGCTGGCCTGACCAAATAAAATCAAAAGTAATATTGTTGTTTTCAGATAAAAGTTTGATTATTTTACTTGCTCTTATAACGTCTGGCCTTATTCCTAGAATGATTGCAAGATCTTTCATTTGAACTCCAATATTTTTTTTGTTCCTTTGAAATCTGCCAACTCAGAAATATTTTCTCTTATAGATGGAATTTCCATATAACCACCCATTTTCCAGAGTTCTTGATTAGCTAATGGATCAATTGTGTCTAAAGTTCTATCAACTTTGTTCTCTGATACAACATCATTTATTTTTACTTCCTTTGAAAAGAATTCTTGGAAAAGTAAAAGTAACTCATATTTGTTTACCCTGTCACTTGGTACCAAGTGTTGTAATTTTATTCCAGTTTGTTCATTTTTTGTTATACCTAAAACAATTTTTGCAAAATTTAAAGTAGTGACNCCATTCCATTCGTGGTCTGTAAATCCATTAACTTCTGGTTCTTCTGTTTTTAAGAACCAATTAAGCAAAGACATTCCTCTTCCGCTTTCTGGTCCAACAATGCTTGAACGTATTAACGTTTTGTTTTTACTAGATATTTCTCCCACAATTTTTGTTTTCCCATATACATCTGTTGCGTCAGTTGTAGACGTTTCAATGTATCCCCCTTCTAATCCAGAAAATACACAGTCCGTCCCAATTTGAATATAGTTAAAACTCAAATCGGCACTTTTTTTTGAAATTTTAAGCGGAAAGAAGGAATTTATCGAGATTGCGTTATTAATTGATTCTTTTTTTTCCGTAATTGTTGGTTTAATTGCACCGATACAATTTATGACAAAATTAGGNTTTATTTTCTCACATAAATCATCAAAGTTATCGTTATTCGGATTAAAAATAATCTTTTCGCCATTCAATTCATTATTGAATTTATTTTTAGAACGTGATGTAAAAAATAAATTGTCATCGGAATATTCAGAAAAAACTAATGAAACCATCTTTCCTAACATACCAGTAGAACCAAGGATTAAGATGTTACTCAAATAATTCACCCCCATTACTTGTCCAAGGATCCCAATATTTTGAATCAAAGCGATAATCGTCATTAAGAGAATCTTCTAAGCTTGAAGAAGAAAAATACATAATTTTACTATTTTCTTCAAGGTTCATGGCTCCATTTGCATATCCCTCCGGAATTGACAATAAATCTGAATTTACATTCATTTCAATCATCTCTGGCTTCAATGTCTTATTGGGATTTTCCCAATCGTCTATTTTGATGACACCAANCAAAAAATTTCCTGATAATANCTTGATGAGTTTTTTTTCTTTTTTATGCCCATGCCATGCTCTTACAGTTCCTATTTTTGGATTTGTTACTGTATAAAATCTTTTATATTCACTTAGATTTAATTCATTAAAAAACTCAACACTACCTCTGTGATCTTCAGAAAATCCTCTTTCATATCTTTTTATATTCAAGATACCCCAAACTTTTGCAAAAAGTTTTGATTTGAATACCTAGGATCAGTAATGTCTTTTATCCTATTATGAAAAATTAGATCATATATTTCATTAACGCCCTTAATAAGTTCTATTGAAGCTTCAAAACCAGTCTCATCAAGTAATTTTTGACTAGATACTTGATAGTTTCTTGCATCCTCAAAGCTCATAGGCGTTACCTCTACTTCAACATCTTTTACTTTTTTTTCTATCTCTTTTGCTATGTCTATAATTTTATAATTTTTGTAGTGAAGATTATATATTCCAGTTACATCGGTGTTTAAACAGTGACTTATTGCGTTTGAGACATCATTTACATGTAGGAGTGGTCTCCATTGATCTCCACCAAACACACTTATTTTTTTATCAATAAGTGCTTTGGCTGTAAGAATATTGACAACTAAATCAAGTCGAACACGTGAAAATTCATCGCTTATGCCAAAAAGAGTTCCAAGCCTAAAAATAAGAGCATTTGAATCTTTGAGATGCTCTTCAGCTTTTAATTTAGATGATGCATATTCAGATAGTGGATTTGTGTCTGAGGACTCAGTCAAGATTCCATCTTGAGCCCCATAAACTGAACAGGTTGACAAAAACACAATTCTTTTATCAAAATTTTGAACAAGATTTTTTACACTTTCTGTATTAATTTCATGAGTTAGTTCTGGGTTAATAGCACACGCTCCATCACCTACTAATGCTGCTAGCCAAACTACAACATCAAAGTCGCTTAAAATACTATTTAATTTTGAAGAATCTCTTATGTCACCAAGAATAAAATTTACTTTCTTACGGTATGAAGTTTCATAAATTAAAGAATCATAAACGGTAACTTCATGATCTTTTGAAAGCTTATCAACGATTCCTCCACCAACGTATCCAGCACCACCTACAACTAAAATATTCATCTTAAATATAGTATATGTTGAAGATTTCTAATAAAAGAGTATTTCAAAATCAAGAATTCTCTTTCTCATTCAGATACAAGAAGTAGCTAAAATAAAAAAACCAAGATACAGAATGATTTTGTAACAGATCACTAGATAGACTTAAAACAAGAAATGCTATAACAGCCATCAAGTTGGGTGAGTAATTTTTAAAATCTCTAAATTTTACAAGATTTAATATAAGATCTTTAAAAATCAATATAAATAATAAAAGACCGATAATCCCATAATTTAAAAATATAAATAAGTATGAATTATGTGGACCATAGGAGAAAGGATTATCATCAAAATTTTTTGAATCAAGCACTTGATTGCCTTTCACTACAAAAGTATCAAATCCTCTTCCAAAAATATTATTTACAAGAGAATCATCAGCTACAAACTCTAATGTTCCTGATTGCATCTCAACCCTGTCTTGGACTCCGCTATTATCATCTTGAGAAAATCTTTCAACTAATCCAAAATTGACGCATATCAATAATGAACCAATTAAGAGCAGTAATCCAGTGGACTTTTTATTTTCGATGCTGATCCTCAAAAATATAAATAGAACCAATATAAGTAAAGAGAAACGAGAGTAAGTAAAAAAACAGCCAACAATTGAAAATGGAATAATGACTTGTAAGTACTTTTTATCCATTCTAAACATTGAATAGACAGCGGTTATGGTAATTAAATCAGCGAAGCTATTTGGACCCCCTGCTTGAAATCCATTTGTTCTACCTTTGATATAATCTATNTCACTTAGGTTAATGCCAATATTCCATGTCTCGTATATATCTTTACCAAGGTTTATTGAAAATAGATATGAAATCATTGAAAACGAAGTTAAAAATAAAAATAGGTAGTACGGGAAAGTATTTATATAATTTTTTTGTCCAAATGTTGATATAAATATAAAAATTAATAGATAAAATCCAAAACGTAATATTTCAGAGTGTAAGAATTCACCTTTGACAAAAAGATTTTGAACAATTAGATAAAAAATAAAAAACAGAAAATACATGTATTTTTCAATTATTAACGAAAAATTCTTACTTTTAACAAATAGATATATTGCTCCTACAAAAAATAGCAACACAGGAACATCGTCTGTATGGATAAATCCAGGAATGAGATCAAAGTGAGGAATTATTGAAATGAAAAAAAGAAAGTATAAAGGTGAAAGGCTTTTAAGCGTATTTATTTATAACCCCCATTATTAAAGATATTACCTAATAAATACATATAAATAGTATTTAATTCTTTTATCAGAATAATAATTAGTTTTGTTAGCATATACTAAGTGGATAAAAAAGTAGTAGTTACCGGCTGTTCTGGATTTATTGGGTATCACTTATCAAATACTCTCTTAGATGATGACAAAACTGTAATTGGAATTGACTCATTAAATAATGCATATGACGTCAAATTAAAACAAAAAAGATTAGAAGAGTTAGAAAAAAAGGAAAATTTTGTTTTTTTAAATAATAATTTAAATGAACAAGATAGCTTAAATGAAATTAAAAATTATGAGATTTCAACAATCTATCATATGGCAGCAAGAGCAGGAGTCAGACAAAGCTTTCTAGACCCACAAAGTTATATTGAAGATAATACATTTGCAACTGCAAACATTTCTAATTTTTCTAAACAAATGGAAATTCCAGAGTTAATTCTTGCATCAACATCATCAATATATGGTGATAGCGGTCAGGATTTAATGGTTGAGGAAAAAGACGAGAAAATAAAACCACCCTCTGTTTATGCAAGCACTAAATTATCGGGTGAATCATTATCAAAAATAATTCTTGAAGATACAAATACAAAATTAATTATTTCAAGATTTTTCACTGTATATGGCCCTTATGGGAGACCTGATATGTCAATATTAAGGTTTATACACTGGATTATGAATGAAAAAGAAGTAAAAGTTTTTGGAAATGGAGAACAACAAAGATCATTTACATTTATTGAAGATGTTATCGCTGCCCTTAGAAAAATGTCTGGACTAGAAAAGTCAAATACCTTCAATGTGGGTTCAAATATCACAGTTTCTTTAAATGATGTAATCAAATTAATAGAAGAGTTTACAGGAAAAAGTGCAAAAATTGAGAACTTAGAAAGAGCATATAAAGATCCAGATGTAGTTCGTCCAAATCTAGAAAATATTAAAAATACTATTGGGTGGGAGCCTACAACTAAAATAGAGGAAGGTATTGCAAAAACAGTTTCGTGGTACAAAGAAAATGAAAGCTATTTAAAAGAATTGGTATATATAAATGAATAAAGTTATCGTAACCGGTGGTGCAGGTTTTATTGGTTCAAATCTGGTAAGAAGATTAATTGCTGATGGAGTTGATGAAGTATTAATAATTGATGATTTTTCAACTGGCAAAGAAGAAAATCTTGATGATTCTCCAAAAATTAATCTCGTTAAATCAAAACTCGAAGATATCAATAATTTAAATAGCATGTTTGAAGGTTACGATTTTTGCTTTCATTTAGCGGCAGGTGTAGGTGTTCAATACATAATGGAAAACTTAAGTGATTCTCTGTTAACAAATATTCAAGGAACTCACATTGTATTTGAAGCATGTAAAAAAAATAACATACCGGTTTTGATTACTTCTACATCGGAAATTTATGGAACGTCACAAGAAGAAAGCTGGGATGAAGAAACAAAAAGTTTAATTGGGCCGACTACAAAACTGAGGTGGTCATATGCTGTCTCAAAAATGATTGATGAATTTTTAGCTTTATCTGAATTTGAAGCAGGAAATTTAAATCCAATAATAGTCAGGCTTTTTAATACTATTGGTCCAAATCAAGTTTCTGAGTATGGAATGGTTGTACCAAAATTTGTAGAATCTGCTCTTAAGAATGAAGATATTATTATCCACGGTGATGGTAACCAAACAAGGTCGTTTACATGGGTCGGAGATGTGATTAATTATTTTATAAAACTTTCTGAATTAAAAAACTACGGAGAAATATATAATATTGGCCAAACTGAAGAAATATCTATTAAAGATTTAGCTCAATTGGTTATTGACACTGCAAACTCTAATTCAGAAGTTAAGTTTAAGAGCCACAAAGATGTCTTTGGTGATAAATTCGAAGACCCAACTAGAAGAACTCCAAATATTGATAAAATTATTAAAGCAACTGGAATTAAGCCAAGTTACGATATCAAAACAATGATTAAAGAAATTGTGGAATTTAAAAGACAAGATTAAATAAATTATGAAGATACTAGTAACTGTAGGAATATTTCCTCCAGATATAGGTGGGCCTGCCACTTTCGTTCCTGAAATTGTAAATCATTTACAAAATGAACATAATTATGAGATTGATATTTTGACTCTTTCTGATAATCAAAATTTGAACATAAAAAATGAGTTCTCAGTTAGTAAAATTAATAGAAACTTACCGTTACCCTATCGTTGGTTTAGTACAATTCTAAAAATTTATAAATTAGCAAAAGATAAAGATTTAATATTTGTAAACGGTCTTGGCACAGAAACTACAATTGCAAATATCTTTTTGAAAAAAAAGATTATTAGAAAAATTGTTGGCGATCCTGTTTGGGAAAGAGCTTATAATAAATCCAAAACATCTTACAGCTTTGACGATTTTCAAGAAAACAATAACGGAATATTCATTTTACTCCAAAAGAAAATACGAAACTTCAGTATTAAAAGATCTGATATCGTGGTGACACCCTCTCAACACCTTAAAAACTTCGTCATAGATTTAGGATATAAAAATAAAATTGAATCTATAAATAATGGTGTAAAGATGCCAAAGGAAAGTACAAAAATATTTCAAAATAACCAATTGAATATAACTATTTTATCCAGGCTTGTACCACACAAAAATATAGACAAAGTAATTAAAGCAATATCAAATTTAAATAATCCATTTATTAAATTAAACATTGTCGGAGAAGGGCCAGAAATAGATCGACTTAAAAGTATTTCATCAAAATATGACTATAAAGATAACATTGTTTTTCTAGGGAAACTTAACAGAGAAGATATTAATCATATTTTTTTAAATACTGATCTTTTCATCCAGGCATCCAACTATGAAGGATTGCCACATTCTTTGCTTGAGGCAATGAGTTTTGGAATACCAGTTCTGTGTACTCCTGTTGGAGATTGTAAAGAGATTTTAGAAAATGAAGATAGAGGATATATGTTAGATTTACCTGTGTCACAAGACAATATTAAATCTAAAATTGCCAAAATTATTAATGAAAAAGATATAGCAGTAACTAAA
>JGI26062J44793_1000074_pt1 | contig 14756 bp, 11 predicted proteins | sample MarorgKNORR_S2LV_3_FD_44793 | JGI IMG/M metagenome (IMG submission 44793)
TATGTCTCTAATCTTTTGTGGCCTGAACAGGATGATAAGCAGAAACTAGATGTTGATGCAAGTCAAATGGATATAGAATGGGCAAATCGCCCTGAAGAAGTTATGGAGTATTGTGTTAGAGACACAATTTTACCACTGGATATTCTTGAGAGGCTGAAATCAATACCAAGAAAAGAAGCTCTTGCGTCTGTATCTTCCACGACAGTTGAAACTGCATCCGCAGGCACAACAAGTCAATGGATAGATTCCTTAGTTGTAAGACTAGCCGATAGAAATCGTGTTGCAATTCCTATGACTAACCGGACTACGGGTAGAAGAGAGCAGATAGCAGGAGGTTATGTCCATGAAGTAGAACCTGGAGTAAAGAACTGGGTAGCTGTTCTTGATTTCAAATCTATGTACCCCTCTATTATGATATCAAATAATATTTGTTCAACAACCTTAATTCGAGACTCAACTACAGACTCCTCACATTTTTGTTCTCCAATAACTAATACCAGATATTTGTCAAAAGATGAGAGAATAGGGCTAGTTCCTTTACTTTTACAAGATTTAATGAATAGTCGTGATAAATACAAGAAAGCATATTCCCAAGCTCTTGAGAATGGAGATGAAGATGAAGCATTTCTCAACGATCAACTACAATATGCGGTAAAAATTCTTATGAATTCTTTCTACGGAGTTTTTGCTTCTAGTTTTTATCGATTTACGCACGAAAAGTTGGGTGCTAGCATAACAGAATGGGCTAGATATAATATTACAGAGATAATCAATAATTTAGAGAATGATGGTTATGACGTAGTATATTCAGATACGGATTCAATATTTGTGTGCACTATGAGTGAGGATAATACTCCGGCTAAGAAACCAGATTCAGGTAGCGAACTTTTAGCGTGGCAGTCCGCTAAAGAAGAAACTATCAAACTTGGTGAGGAATTGGCAAACCAATTTACTAAAGAAGGAGCAGAATTAGAGTTTGAAACGGCACTCTCAGCCTTTTTTTCTCACGGTGCTAAGAAAAGATATGTTGGCCGAGTAATTTGGCCACGTGAAGAATTATTGATACGGGGATACGAAGTAAGGAGGACGGATTCTTTCAGTATACTTAGTTCAACGATGACTGAAATGTTCGAATTAATCCTCGAAGGTGATGAAGAAGGAGCGATCGATCTAGCTAAATCAGTGATTAGTGAAGTCCAGCAAGGGAAGATTCCTGCTTCAGATTTAATTGTCAGTCGTTCATGTAAAGGAACTTGGGACAAAAAATATGGTAAATGGGTTTTCGATAAAATTTATGCAAATCCTGATAGTTTACCATATGTAAGAGCAGCAAAAGAAAGAATAAGTAGAGGTTTACAATTTACTCCAGGAATGAAAGTAGGTTATATAATTACTAATTCAAGCACAAGTCCGATGGAAGTCAAGGCTTGGTTAGTAGATGAAATAGGGGGAGAACCCCCCAAACCTGATCCTCAATATTACGTCAATCGTCTGGCAAAATCACTTGGTAGAATTACCTCTGCATTGAATTTTGATGAATCTAAATTGAAAGATTATGCTAAGAATCCTTCGACGCAGAAGTCATTATTTGACTTCTAACAATAATTACATGAAGCCGTAGGATTGATGACATATCGATACTACGGGTGTCATGATGGCACGCCTACGAGGACTTGCATTTTTACTCGTTTTATTGATGATTAGTACACCTTTAGCTGGTTGTTTAGACCAATTTAGTGGAAATAATGCTCCAACTTCTACATTCTCTATGAATCCCAATTCTAATGTTAGATCTGGTGATGAGATAACATTCAATGCTGCTGGTTCTTCTGATCCCGATGGTGATTCACTAACATTTACGTGGAATTTTGGTGATGGTAATACTGGTTCTGGACTAACAACAACACATTCTTACGTTCAAGATGGCGAATACACAGTGAGATTAACTGTTAGCGACGGCTCATTAGAAACTACGACTAAAAAGACATTGAACGTCATTGATCCTTCTGCTAGAGAGCCACAGGCTAAGATAAGTGATGATAAGGATGATGATTGTGAGGGCGAATCAGCTCCTGCTGGAAGTTTTGTTCTAGTATGGGTCTGTGAAGAGGATAAAGAAATCAGTGATAGGGAAGTTGAGTTTACTACAAAAATCAACTTAGACGCTTCTGATTCATGGGCAGGATGTGACCCTGATGATTCTGATTGTTATGCGGAAGAGTATATTGTTGAATGGAACTGGGATTTAGATACCAGTTACGATTCTGATAATGATGGTAACTCTGAGAACGATGTTGACGCTACTGGGGAAACAATAGAATGGGAAACACTCCCATCTACTGGTGACCCAATTACGGCAGGTGCTTGGGAAATTAGTTTGACTGTAGTTGACAATAATGGATTATCATCTACTGATGAGACCAAAGTGTATGTCAGTTATCGTGGTGTTTGGTCAGATTTTGAAATCGATCGACGTTTAGGTAATGACCCAATAATAATGACTTGGGAATATCCTCTAACTTATGATTCAGAAACAAATGACAAGATTCGTTATCTAAGAATTAAACTAATTTATCCTCAAGAAGATGATGGCGCTGGTGGAATAACTGTAGATTCTGAAAATATACTTGATATCTATGTTTACAATTCAACAGATGATGAGGTGGCTAACACCTCAGCAATAGGCCCTGATAATAGAGATGCAGGCGATTGTGATTCTGATGATCACTGTGTTTGGATGGTAATTAGTGGCTCTACTGTAAGGGGTAAATTGCCTGGACAATGGACTGCAGACATACAAAATGAGAAAACTCATAACACAGAGATAAAACATTTCATTATTGAACTCGAATATCGATGAACTGCGCCGCTGTTAATACTGTATTTTGAACAGAACAATATATTTATTGTGATGCATGGNTTCAAATATACCTCTACGGTCGGCGGGCTACTTAGAGGTGTATCATATGGGTTCACAATGGGAAGATAAAAGCAAACCGCACTTGAATATTGTATTCGTTGGTCACGTTGACCACGGAAAATCGACAACAGTTGGAAGACTACTATTAGACAGTGGTCATATCGAACAACACGTTATCGATAAAAATGAGAAACTTGCATCTGAGCAAGGTAAGGCTGGATTCGGTCTTGCTTATGTTATGGATGGATTGAAGGAAGAGCGTGAGCGTGGAATTACAATCGACGTAGCTCACAAAGAGTTTTACACTCCAAATTATTACTTTACTGTAATTGATGCACCAGGTCACCGTGATTTCGTAAAGAACATGATCACCGGAACAAGTCAAGCAGATGCAGCAGTTCTATGTGTTGCAGCTAACGACGGAGTTAATGCACAAACAAAAGAACACGCTTTCTTAGCTCGTGTGTTAGGTGTTAAGCAACTAATTGTTAATATTAACAAGATGGATATTAGTGGTGTTGATTACTCAGAAGACAAATATAACGCAGTAAAAACTGAAGTTTCCAATCTATTGAAGATGGCTGGATTCAACCCAGCTGATGTTCCAATGATTGCAGGTTCATCTTTCTACGGCGAGAACATCTACAACAAGAGTGAGAACATGGGATGGTACAAAGGACCTACTCTTTTCGAAGCAATTGATAAGATTCAGATGCCTCCAAAACCAACAGATCGTCCANTAAGACTTCCAATTCAGGATGTTTACAAAATCAGTGGAATCGGAACNGTTCCAGTAGGAAAGATCGAAACCGGTGTTTTGACTTCAGGTAAGACTGTNGTTTTCAATCCAAGTCAAAAATCTGCTGAAGTTAAATCAATTGAGATGCATCACACAGTTCACGCTAAAGCAGAACCTGGTGATAACGTAGGATTCAACGTTCGTGGACTAGCTGCAACAGACATCCGCCGTGGAGACGTTGCAGGATATCCAGAGAGTGCTCCAAGCTTCGTACGTCACGACGAAACATTCGTTGGACAGATTCAGTTAATGGATATTCCAAAGGCTATCGGTGCAGGATACACACCAGTATTCCACTGCCACACAAGCCAAGTAGCAGTTCGATTCGTTGAACTTCTAGAAAACTCGAAGACAAAGGAAGCAAACCCTCCGTTCCTAAAGACTGGAGATGCTGCTCTAATCCGCTTCGGACCTACCAAGCCAATGGCAATCGAGCAAATGGACTCTTTCCCTGAACTTGCAAGATTCGCTATTCGTGACATGGGTAAGACCGTGGCTGCTGGCGTTTGTATGAAGATCGAAAAGAAAGCTTAGATTTGTTGTAGAAAGATTGGTGAGTGAATTAAATGCCAGTCGTTACAACTATCAAGTTAACCGGTGATAATCACAAAGATGTAGACATGGTTTGTGCTACAATAAAAGCAATTTCAGATAAATCTGGTGTTGCACTTCGTGGACCTATACCTCTTCCTACCAAGAAATTGGTAGTACCTGTCAGAAAATCTCCGGATGGAGAGGGTGCAGAGACTTGGGATCACTGGGAAATGCGTTTTCACAAGCGTCTTCTTGAACTTGTAACTAACAGTTCAAAGGATGAGAAGGCATTGAAAGCAATTATGATGATTGAATATCCTGATTCAGTAACTATTGAGCTTTCACTACGAAATCTTGGATAAGACTGTATATTATCTCATAATGCTGCTTCATCTTTAGCTAGGCTACCCATTGGATCCCATGCTGGTAATACTACTGGAGTAGAGTTAAGACCTTCTTTCATCTTCTCAGTTAGATAATCTGTAGGTGCAGCAATTTCAAACATATGTTCATCATACCATGAATCATTCATTGTGTAGAATCCTTCTTCTCCACTCTTTTTAGCACCCCATGAGTTCTCAACTCTCCATCTTCTCGGCGCTCCATCAATAACATCAACTCCTGTGAATAACATTGCATGTGTCATCATTGTTTGGCTATACCTCAGGCGATCTGCTTTGTCCATACCAAATTCTGTTCCATATAATTCTGCNAANTCAAATAATTTAGCGTCCCAGAGNCCTCTTTCTCTATGCATTTGTTTACCTACATCACATCCCATCCATACAGGTAAACCATCTTCCAATAATTTCTGAGTTACATTCTTCATTTCTTGACTTGGTACGTTTAGGTAGACTACTGGCGGCCCTCCAGCAACATTCTGCAGATAATCTACAGTGTAAGTTTGATAGTATTCGTTCCTTGGATCATTAACAATACAAACATAATCTTCCCAATCCATGTCTACATATTCTTCAGCAAATTGTTGAGGTGTCATAGTGCCTTTTCTATGGAACTCACCATCTTTATCTTCCCATTGCCAATCGAATTCTTCTGGTGGAGTTCCCAAATGGATACAAAGAATTTTCCAGATATCTTCCACTCTCTTATCCTTTTGAGCTCTAGCATCTTTCACGGATCCTCCATTATCCAATATTTCTCGTATTTCACTCGCCCCACTTCTTAGAATATCTTTCAGTATGGCATTCATCCAACGTGTACTAGATGAAGAAATACTCTCAGGATACGCAGTTTTCGGAACTAATCCATGTTTTCTAATCAGATTCATTGCCATATTCCATTGCCCTCCATCACCTATTGGATCACCTAGTAGGAATCCAATTGTTCTATCATCTAATGGCCTATCTGCAGTACTAATTATTGCTTCAAAGAAATGATTACTTCTCTCGAATTTATCCCAGAAATGAATATGAGACTGACTAAATTCAAAGTTTTTTACATTTAGCATCTTCATTGTACCAGGTCTGAAAAGATTCAGTGTTGCAAATAACCAACACCTTCCACTACTTTTCTGATTGGTTACTTTCCAGTCATCTAATTTTATTGAAAATGAGGAATCAATACTTTGTACAAGATCTCTGTTCAATGCGACATCTATTAGATTTCCATTCGTTACTGCATTCTGTGCGACTTTAGCTGCTGGGTCGTTAGCAAAATTTTTCCTATATTGTTTTAGTTGATTATTTGTAATTGATTCTCCCATCGGCTCACCTTCGTTAGACTGTATCGGATAATGACGACTCTAAGTCATTACTTCTCTATATCTCAGCATATTCTGCAAAACCAGCAGCAATCAATGTATCAGCCATTAAAGATGAAAAGTTTGCAACTTCACCCGCAGTAAGTTCTATTTCTATTCCATTTTCATCAATAATAGGATCTTCAAGATCTTTTAACATCCTAATTCTCTTCATATCAGAAAGATTTCCAATAGGATCAGGAACTTCTATCGATGTTGCAGACATTGCACCGGTTGCTCTTTCAGGAAATTCATCCATCTGTCTTATCCTATCTTCTTCGTCTAATTCAGGTTCGTTCCATATCTCTTGTACAGGAGTAGGCTGAGAAATGGTTTGTTCAACCTCAATATTTTCCGAATCATTAAATTCGGTTAATGCCGCATTACCTCCAAGACTGGGCTTCTTGATAGCCTCGGGTTTTCCTCCATGAAGCATACTGTCCCATGAGACCTCATTCTTATATTTCTCAACTAATCTTTCAACCCCAGTGTAGTATATTCTTTCAGAAGCATCATGTCTTTGCCAGTTTAATGGTGGTACTTGATTTTCATTCTGCTTTCCATTTGGTGTTTTTACTAGATTACTGAGAATAGCATGTTGAGCAAAAGCATTCATTCTCAATCTAGTTAGATCAGATACAGAAGTTCTAGCAACTCCCAATCTACGAGTTTGAAGCTGAGTTTTGGCATTCATTCCTTCGTTTCTTATTGTTTCAGCCAACTCATTTTCTAAATTAGATAATAGTTGGCGTATTGATGGCCAAAAATTTGGTATTGTGATTTCTTTAGGAACATTAGGGCTAGATTTTTGTTGCCTAGTTAGTTCAAAAAGTGCTTTTTCGACAACAATTAGCTGCTGTTTTGTCAATCTTGATGAAGTGATTTCGTCAATCATGTGAGCAACCTGAGTTACGGCAGATAGAGGAAGGCCATGAATGATTCCTTTGTTTATCTTCTTTCTAGTGTATTCATCCGTTGAACTCAATAAGAAAAAACCTCTCCGAGGCTCGCAGGTGTACCCGAGTGGTCAAAGGGGTCGGGCTCAAGTTCCGATGCGTAGAGCTTCGCAGGTTCGAATCCTGCCTCCTGCACCACTCTAGTTTCTAGACATAATGAATTGTTCTAGGAACTCGATTGTTCCCAGAGTCCCTCTTGCTTCTGTCAAGTGATCAGCAGCCTCTACAACTCCTTTGAATTCATTATTTACCGCAACTGCAAATCCACATAATTCAAACATAGGAATATCATTGGATGCNTCTCCAACTGCAATTACTTTCTTCGGATTTATTCCTCTTTGTTCAAATGCAACCTTCAGNCCACTAGATTTGTTGAGACCTTCTTCNGTAATATGAACTGCAAANCCAGTTGGAACAACTTGTAAATCNGGCCATCTAGAAGTTTTCAATGCCTCTCTCATTCTTTCATAATTCTCAGTATCAAGTAAACACCACTCAGTTTCTCTCCAACGATTTGTCTCAATACCCTTGGGATCTAAACCTTCTATCTGTGTCGCTAGCCATTCTGCAGCATCTCTGGCTCTTTTTCCATCTGCTAAGCATCTAATTGGGAATCCAGCCTTAGTATCCCATACCATTCCTCCATTTTCACCCACAACAAAGCCACTGACAGCTAAGACTTGTTGGATCGGAGTTACATTTGGTAGAGTTCTTCCAGAAGCTAAAGATACGGTAATTCCCATTTCCTCAATCTTTCGAATTAAAGGGATTAATTCAGGCTGAAACCCATCAAAATCAAGTAAAGTACCATCAATATCGAAGACAATCATTTCCCAATCGTCTCCTTCCGGTAACTTACTCATGTACTCACGAAAAGGTTCTATCTCATGATTCCATCGTTCATACTTTATCCAGTCATATTCAAGGATAGAATACTAGTCCCGATGACATGGAAGATGAGGAGTTCCTACTTCTAGATGATGATGAGGAGACTGATTCATCAATTAATCCAAAGATTTCTCCTTCTGAAAAAGTTATTAATTTCGAATCTAATGAAATTATTTCTAGTATTTCTAAAACTGTTGGAGATAGAATTATTCAATTTAAGGAGTCAAATGAGCTAAAAAAAATGTTAGAAGGTGGTAAAGAGAATCTAATATCATTTTCTAGAAGTGCCGAAAACCTATTTGATGCTGATTTAGTAATTGATGGAAGTTATGAAATTGAATGGGAAATTGACGGTATGGATTGCGCAGATTGTGCAATGAAAGCTACTAGAGCTGTAAGCAGACTACCAGGTATACACAAAGTCAACGTATCTGTAACTGAAGGAAATGTCAGATTCAATTTAGATATGGCTAAGGGTAGAGTTTCTCGTGTTAATTCTGTTCTTGAAAGTTTGGGGCATAACCCAAAAATAGTTTGGAAAGCAGTCTCTGGTCTCACTCCAGGTCGAGCATCTAGTAATCTTGGAATAGATAGGAACACACTGAAGCACGCATTACTGGATGTTCCTGGAATAATCAATGCTAGATTTGAAGAAGGAAAAATAGAACTTCAAATGATAGAGTTTACATCTTTAAAATTACAAGAAATCTCTGATGAGAGGATATCCCAATTACTCGGTGAAAATTTGAAATTAGAGAAATCTATCAGTTCAAAACTCAGACCCGATCAAGTACAACTTCTTTCAGCAGTTTTCACAATCCCATTATTATTTGGTGTTATAGCTATAGAAGAATTACCCTCAATTCCTAATAATGTTGCATTATTATTAGCGGTAATTGGTATTTCATTCGCAGGATTACCTATGCTAAGAAAAGCCGCTTCTAGTATTAGGAATAGAGTTCTTGGCTTTCAGGTTCTAACATCTTTGGCAGTTATTGGTGCTATGATAATGCAAGAATATGTAGAGGCTCTTCTTGTTACAGGATTAGTAGCATTTGCCTCTCATCTTGAGGAAATTGCTTTGNTTAGAGCTAGAAATGCTATGCAGGGAGGCTTAGATAGACTTCCTAAGTTAGCAAGACTCTCTTCTGATACTAATCATGGTTCAAATGAAAAGGATTGGGTCCCAATCCAAGCATTAAGTGTTGGAGATATAATTGAAATAAGATCAGGAGAGGTAGTCCCTGTTGATGGGAAAATAATCGAAGGAAATGGAGATATTGATCGTGCGCCGTTAACTGGCGAACCAATTCCTGTAGGTATTTCTGAAGGAGATATTGTTGAAGCAGGATTAGTATTGGTCAGGGGTCCAATTATTGTGAAGTGTGAGGCTATTGGGGACTCGACCAGATTGGCTAGTTTAATTGATTTAGTACGTAATTTCCGTGAAATGCCCACAAAAACTCAAACAACAGTAGAACGCTTTACAACTATCTGGGTTCCATTTGTTTTACTTGGTTCTCTTGTTTACGGATTAGTAACCAAAGATTTCCTTACAACTCTAGTATTATGGGTAGTTTCCTGTCCCTGTGCCCTACTTCTAGCTGCTCCAGTGCCTCATGCAACAGCACTTTCTGCAGCTTCGGCTTCAGGTTTAGTGGCAAGGGGCGGAGATGTGCTTGAATCTGCATCTTCAATTGAACTTGTATTATTAGATAAAACTGGGACATTGACAACAGGTCGTCCTAAGATTGGTGAGTTTGTATGCAATAATAATCAAGAAAAAGATAATATTCTTGCAATAGTTTCAGCATTAGAAAAACGTTCTAATCATCCATATGCTAGAGCAATAATTTCTTTAGCAGAAGAATCAGAAATTAAACCTAAGAGAGTTACAGGAATTACTGATGGTGATGCAGGAGTTTCTGGAAAGTTAAGCGGTAAAGAATTAATATTTGGTAGAGCAGATTGGCTAATTTCTCAGAAAATTGAGATTTCAAATGAAATTCAGGAAGTTTTAGATTCAGCTAGAAATAAAGGTCATGGAGTCAGTGTCCTATCCATTGATGGAAAGTCAGTAGCCGCTTTCACCTTCATTCATGACGATGCTAGAGATGGAGTTTCAGAAATGGTTCAATCATTACAGAAAGAAGGGATAATTGTAGAGATTCTTAGTGGTGATGAGCAATCCTCAGTTGAGTCTTTTGCTAAAAAAATAGGAATAGATCCTAAAATTTGTAGAGGCAATGTTGACCCAGAAGGTAAAGCTCAGTGGGTTATTGATAGAAGTAAGGCACGTAGAACTTTGATGGCGGGGGATGGCTTCAACGATGCAGGTGCACTGGCCGCNGCAAATATTGGAGTTGCAGTCGGTAGCGGTGATCAGGTAAATCTTGAAGCAGCAGATGTATTGATTCCAGGCGATGACCCTAGAGCTATAGTAAATTTGATTCAACTTGCCAAGAGGACAAAAATGATTGTAAATCTTAATATTATTATTTCTGTAATTGTTACTCTGATTTTAGTTGCCACAACATTAGCCGGTTACAACACAAGTATTGCAGCAGGAATCGCAATTCATGAGGCTAGTGCCTTCTTAGTAATTATCAATGGTATGTTTGTTTCTGCTAGCAGCGAGAATAATCGCAGAATAACGGTTTTAGTTAATCTAATCAAAGATCTGGCCAACGATCTTAAGGATGCATTTATCGCTTTTTTCAAGATCCGTAATACGACCGCTTGATAACCAATAAGGGTTAGCGAGGGTTATGTCCGATTCAGCAGTAGTCGAGTCAAAACACGCTGCTCCTTTGGCAGAATGCGCGTCTTGTAACCATATGTTGCCTCCGGGCTTAGGCGAAATTAAGTGTGAAATATGCGGAGCAATTTGTCGTGTATCTCATCAGCCTACAGTTGATGCTTTGATTTCAGAAAAAATTCCATGCCCTCACTGCAATATGATCGTCGTTGCGGGGACGGATGAAAGACCAGTAGGGCTAACTTGTAGTGAATGCTCAGGTGTTTTTACTTTGGCGGCAAAAGTTGTAAAGGTCGAAATAGAGTGTCCTGCTTGCGAAAGGAAACTACGTATTAGGCCACGTCCAGGAACTCGTCAGTTAGATTGTCCTGCTTGTAGCTCTGCATTCAATGTGACATTCTGAAGTAGAAAAATCAACTCTGTATATACTTCAAACCCTAACAAAACAGGGATTATGATNAGAATTATGACCATCGCTATCATATANTCAAGAAATACCGTATAGATGGGGATGGGTACCCATGAGTGAAAGCAAGTCGCCAAAAGGGAATGATACCGAAGGTATCGATGATCTTTCTAGCCTCCGTGCTCAGCATGTTCTCTCTGCATCATCAACCATGGATTCAGTAGCAAGAGCCCGTGACAGATTAGATGAAGAATCAAAATTGAGATCTAGTATTCGTAGAGAAAGAAGAATGCGTATCGCTGAGATGACTGAGCGAGTATCAGGAATGCATGGTGCAATAAGAAAAGCCAATGAAATCTTATTTGAAGAACAGCTGCAAAATATTGAAGCTGATTTAAGGGCGGGTCTCGAAGAAGAAATGGAGCGACTAGAGACAGAAGCTTTGGAAAGAGAGGAAAGGATTCTCCGAGAAGAAATGCTCCATCGCNTACGTCGAGAAGAAAACCGTCTTAGAGAACAACTTGATTTGGAAAGAGATAGACGTATTGAGGCACATACTTCGAAATTACGAAATCGATTAAAGTCTGAAATGGAAGTAGAACTTACTCGTAGGCAGGCATTTTTGAATGAAAGGTTAGAGTTAGAAGCAAATCAAGATGTTGAAAGAATGGAAAGAAGAGTTGAAATGGATCTTCGTGAAGTAATGGAGTCACAAGTTCATCGAAAGATTGAGGCTTATCGTTTAGACCAAGAAATTCAAATGAGAGAAAGGCTTGCTGAAGCGAGAAAAGCCAGAGAATCGGAGTTAGACAAGCAATTGAAAAATGAGCGTAAATCATTAGAAAAAGAGATGCTAACGGATGTTGATGTTAGAATTAAATCTCTTGAGGAAGAAGCCGAACAGAATGCCCTAGCAGATCTTGATAGAAGATTCAGGACTGAAAGAAAAACAATGGAAGCAGCATTATCTCTGCGTCGTCAAGAATTAGCATTAGAAAGCGAAGTTGAAATGGAGCAGAGAGTTGCTAATTTCGCTAAAGAGAGAGAAACTGAATTACTCAAAAACCTTGAAGAACAATTTTCCAAGAGAACTGATATTTCTAAGAAAGAAGTTAATGAGATTATGAAATCTCTAGAATCTCAATTGAAAGTTAAATGGGAAAAAATAATTTTAGAGGCTAAACAATCAACTCTTGAAAGAGTTAGTGAAGATTAATTTCCTTGAATTCTTTGGATTCTTAAATCAGCTTCTTTTGCGAATTCCCATAGATTCTGACTTGCCGGATTTGATTTATTCGGTTTTTTGGCAATTACAATTGGTGCTCCTTCTAGAGGCGATTCTGCTATGGATATGGATCTAGCAACCTGAGTTGTGAATACTCTGTCACCGAAATACTTCCTCGCTTGTTCTGTAACAGTTTCACATAATTTACTTCGAGTTTGCACCATAGTGAGTACTATTCCGAATAATCTTAGATCTGGATTTACTGCTTTTTGAACATCCTTTATCATATTCATTAATTGTCCCATTCCTTCCAAAGCATAGAATTCTGCTTGAATTGGAATTAGTACCCATTGGGCCGCAGTTAACGCATTTGTCGTCAATAATCCAAGAGAAGCTGGTGTGTCAATTATGATTACATCGAAGTGTTCTTCGGCTTGGACTAGGACTGATTTCAATCTAGCCTCTCTTCCAAATCTTGTAGCTAAATCAATTTCAACTCCTGAAAGATCTAGGTCAGCAGGTAGAATCCATAAATTGTTGATTGCGATTTCTTTTGGCGGTCCTCTCTTTTTTTCTGGATTGTGTTTCCTCCAAGATTTCTTCATTGATTGAGTTAGATTCCCTGGGCCGAGCAGACATTGGTTTAGACTAACTTGTGTTCCATCAATACCTCCTTTGAATAACTCATTCATTGTTGGCCCAAGTGTTCTCTTGTCTATCCCAAATGTTGTAGCAACGTTTCCTTTAGGATCTAAATCAATGAGCAACACACGTCTTGCTTTAATTCCCATTTCTACATTACCAGTGCTAGAGATGATGCTAGATTTACTGCAGTAGTGGTCTTTGAACAACCACCTTTGTGGTTGACAACTGCGATTACTACTGGCTTCGCCATGCTCTTCACTAATAGTCTGGGAAGACTGAAGGTGTTCAATCCTGTTGGCTAAATTCTCACTGAATTACCGGTACTGGTACTTCTGAAAGGATCTTTCGCATTAGGTGTTGGCCTGTTACTCCACGAATCTTTGACTCAGGTTTCAATACGATTCTGTGGCTTACAACTTGAAGTGCAACATTCTTGATATCATCAGGAATTACGTAGTCTCTACCATCAATTGCAGCGCTTGCACGACTGGTCTTGAATAGTGACTGACTTGCACGAGGTGAAGCACCAGTGATTACTCTGTGATCTTCACGTGTACGGTGTACAAGTTCAACAATGTAAGACATGATTGCAGGGTCTACGTGCACTGTTTCCAGAGCTTTCTGCATTGCTACAACTTTCTTTGGTGAAGTAATCTGCTCGACATCGTGGGCATCTTTTCCTCTTAGTTTCCTTCTTTGTAGAATTGCCTTTTCTTCTTGCCTGTTAGGGTAACCCATTGACATCTTCATCAAGAAACGGTCCATCTGTGCTTCAGGTAGAGGATATGTTCCTTCTTGCTCGATTGGGTTCTGTGTAGCCATTGTAATGAAAGGAGCAGGTAACTTGTGAGTAATACCTTCAATTGTTACTTGCTTTTCTTCCATCGCTTCCAGCAAAGCAGCTTGTGTCTTTGGTGGAGCACGGTTAATCTCGTCAGCTAGTAGAACGTTTGTGAATAGTGGACCAGGACGTAACTTGAACTCTCCAGCTTGCTGATCGTACATGTATGTCCCCATGATATCTGCAGGTAGAAGATCAGGAGTGAATTGAACACGCTTGAACTTACAACCAAGTGCTGTAGCGAATGTATTTGCCATCAAAGTTTTAGCTAATCCAGGGAAATCCTCAATCAACATATTTCCATTTGAAAGTATACCAACGGAGATTCTTCTGAGGTTTTCTTGCTTCCCAATAATTACCTTGGATACTTCATTCATCAATGCATTTGAAATCTGCGAAACCGTTTGAATTAACTCACGGGACTTCGGGTCACTGGCTGCCATAGTCATCTTTCAACACCTTCTAACATCCCCCTGCCCCGTTTTTTAATACTAAAGGGTTGGGTGTCTATGAACTAGTTCTGCATCGTATTCTTAACGTCCCCAGAAGTGGTCGTCTTTACGATGAATCTCAATTAATTCTTCTAAAACTTCCTCTTCAGCAGCCGAGAGGTCCATCTTTCTGAGCTTCTTAGCATGTGAAGCAGGGATGTCGACCAACATGATATCATTCTCATCAAGTTGCCTTCCAACAGTAACTCCATCAATTGCCACTGCTACTTCAGATCCTTGCAATGCTTCTTTCATTGAATCTTGCCCTGAACGGATTGATTTTATTCTTCCAATTCTAGTTCCTTCCTTTAGCAAATGTTGTCCAACATGAATTCTTCCTGCTAGAACTCTGACTCCAATTACTGCGGGTTTACTTGCACGGAAAGTATGGTCTGGAAGGAATCTAATTCTTCCAGGATAGACTACAACCTCTCTTGATTCTTCTTCAAGCTCTTTTGTTCTCTGTTCTACCCATTCTTCTCTCTCTTCTAGGATACGATAAATGATATCAGAGCCAATGTATTTGACACCATT
>JGI26062J44793_1000085_pt1 | contig 13614 bp, 9 predicted proteins | sample MarorgKNORR_S2LV_3_FD_44793 | JGI IMG/M metagenome (IMG submission 44793)
TGAAGAACCATTCAATGCCCTTATTAAATGCATCCCACTCTTCATATATTGCAAGAGCTATTAAGCACTCACAGTGATCCCAAGGATCACATTTGCCTCTGTAGTCCCAGTTTATTGATCCACTCTTATTTTGATTCTCAATTATCCAATCCTTAGCAGGAACTAATTGATGTTTAATCATTTTCATAACTTCTTAAAATAAAAAGAAGTACTTTTCCCTAGAAATGGATTAAGAAGATTGTCCAAGACTCTTAACATCATGGGATTTTTCAAAATTTGTATCTCTAATATCTTTTTATAAATTTTTACAAGAAAATTACTGTCTTGTGATGACCAAAATAGACATCTAAGCCACCAATATGGACTGTGCAAAGCATGATACTTTTCAGTTCTCTCTAAGCTATAACCCTTTTCTTCAACCTTCTCTTGAAGCACACTTTTTCTAAATATTCTTACATGACCACCTGGCATATTTTGATAATCTTTAGAGAGTAGCCAACAAATCTTTTCGGGAAAATAAGATGGAACGCTTATAAGCAAATTGCCGCCAGGCTTAAGAAGTCTTGTTAACTCCTTTAGAGTTGCATCGACATCTGCAACATGCTCTAAAACTTCAGAACAAATTATTGTCTCGAAAGCATTATCACTAAAAGGTAAGTTATATACAGAGCCCTGAAGGAATGTTGATTCTTTATTGGAAATCGAACTAAATAAAGTTAAGTTTGTTTTCCCTTCTTGAAGCGAATCAGAGTCTAAATCAACTCCAACACAAGTGATATTNGGGAACTGATCCATGAAACCAAAAACATGCCTACCTGGACCACATCCTGCATCAAGCATAAAGGAATCTTTTTCTGGACTAATGTTATTAAAATTAAATGTTAGCATGAATTAAATTTTTCTATTGTCTCTAAAAATTGTTCTTCGTAATCTAATGCAATTTTCTCCCAATTAAAAGTCTCATTTGCATATAAAGATCCCTTTTTAGCTAGATCATTATAGGAAGATCTGTTTAGATAAAAATTTTCAATACAATCTCTCAGGGCAACTGAATTACCAGGCTCATATAACTGTCCAAAGTCTTGAATAATTTCTGGAAGTGCAGAGGAATTTGATGAAATAATTGGTGTTCCACATGCCATAGCCTCAGCAGCAGGAAAACCAAAACCTTCATACAAAGAGCTAATAATTGCAAGAGAGCTAGATTGATATTCATATGCAACTTCTTCTTTTGAAAGATTTGTTTTAAAGGAAATGTGATTGGTGAGATTGAGTTGTCTAATAACCCTCTCCGTGTGGCCATTCTCTCTGGGATTTCCAACAACTGAAAGTTTTGTATTTGGATACTTATCTAAAATTAATGAAATAGCTTTAAGCGTGGTGTCTAGACCTTTCAATGGAATGTCAGCACTTGCCACAGTTACAATTTTAAATCTTTCTCTTTCTAATCCATTATTTTTCTTAAAAATTGTGAGATCTAATCCATTCGGAATAACATCGATTCTCTTTGGATCAATCTTAAAATCGAGTGCAATATCTTTCTTTGAATTTACTGAAGGCGTAATAATCTTTTTAAGTTTAGGTGCTACTTTTTTGTTCATTTTAAGAAATGAATACCATCTTTTCTTAAAGAATCTTTGCATAAAGCCATTCGAATAAATAAGGTCATATTTAAAATCTTTTGTTATAGGGTGATGAATTATTTCTATAAAGGGATAAGTTTTTTGAATTTCCAACATCCCTAGGCTTAAAGACTGATTATCAATAACAATGTCATAGTCCTTTTTATGTGAGAGATATTTCTTAACTCTCTCTCCAAAAGAGTACATTTCTGGGAAACCGCCTATTAGCGTTTTAAAAAAATCATAATAATCAAGGGAGTCTTTATTTTTTTTATTCCAAAGCTTAAAGACTCTATCTCTAAAATTAAATGTTTCAAATAAGTTTAAGCCTTCCAATTTAATCAATTTGTTTCCTGGATCGAGAATTGGCATCGGAGGCCCTGAAATAATGTCTACCTCATGCCCCCTTTTTAAAAGAGCGCTTGAAAGTTCTCTAACAAAAATGCCTTGCCCACCTGAGAAGGGTGCGCTCCTATAACTTAGTAGTGCAATCTTTAATTTATGCAAAATATTATTCGATGTATGTCAGCCAGTCTCTTGAGTCATCGTCAGTTCCAAGGACTGCATTCTCATAATTTGTTTGTATTTCTTTTGTAATTGATCCAACAGTTCCATTAGAGATGATCTTTCCATCGATCTTTGTAATTGGGGTAACTTCTACTGCTGTACCAGTAAAAAATGCCTCATCACATTCAATAATGTGCTCGTATGACCAGTCTCCCTCTTCAACTTTATGACCAAGACCTTTTGCAATCTCTATAACCGATTGTCGAGTTATTCCATTTAAACAATTCTTTGTTGTTGGCGTCATAATTAGGCCATCTTTTAAAAAGAAAATATTTTCCCCGCTGCCCTCTGAAATATAACCATCATTATCAAGAATTAATGCCTCATCAGCACCTTTAGCAACCGCGTCTTGCAAAGCAACAATTGAATTTACATATGTTCCAGTTATCTTATAATTTGACCAATTCGGGTTCTTATATTGTTTATATGGAGACTTAACAACAGAAATTCCTTTCTGTTTTGATTCAGGATCCATATATGAGGGCCATTCCCATGCAGCGATAATTACATTTACTGATAAATCTTCTGCTCTTAACCCAAGTGATTCATTTCCNAAGTAAATTATTGGTCTGATATAAGCCTCATCAAAATTATTTTTAATCAACACAGTCTTTTGGGCTTCAATAATTTCTTCAGTAGAATATGGAATATCTATATTTACTATCTTTGCGGCCTCAAAAAGTCTTTCTGTATGCTCTTTTACCCTGAAAATTGCTGGCCCATTATCTGTATTGTATGCTCGCACTCCCTCGAAAACACCAACACCATAATGGAGGGTATGCGTCAAAGAATGAACATTACATTCATCCCATGAGACTAGATCTCCATTTTTCCAAATCTTTTTATTTTTGTAAGTTAAATCAAACACTCTGTTGTATTTATAATTAATAAAATCGAAGGTATTATGACAAACAAGCTATCAAATCAAAAGCAAATGCCAGAACTTATAAAATCAATATTTAGGGAATATGACATAAGAGGTATTTTCCCAGATGAGCTAAATGAAGATTCGATTGCGAAAATTGCTAAATCCATAGCTCACAAATGTCATAAAGAATTAGTTGATGAAGTTGTAATTGCTCGAGACGGAAGATTGTCAGGTCCATCTCTTTTGCAGTCTCTCCAAGAATCTTTAAATAAGCATGGAATTAATACTATAAATATAGGACTTGCTACAAGCCCTCTTCTCTACTATGCAGCAAAAAAACAAGCTTCTAAGTCTGGAATTATGATTACAGGGAGCCACAATCCAAAAAACTATAATGGAATTAAGCTTGTTATAGATGATAAACCGGTATCCGGTACTGAAATATTTGAGCTTTCTAAAACAGATATATCCTTGGAAAAATCAAATGGTGAAAATAGATTTTTAGATATAAAAGATGAATATATAACTGAGGTAAAAAGTAGCTTTAATTTTAAAAAACTTAAAGTAGTGGTGGATTGTGGAAATGGTGCAGCTGGAATTATTGCTCCAGACTTATTAAGAGCAGTTGGCTGCGAGGTGATCGATATATTCTGTGATGTCGATGGAAGTTTCCCAAATCATCATCCGGATCCAGGAAAAGAAAAGAATTTAGTTGATCTTATTGAAAAGGTAAAAGAGGTCTCTGCAGATGTNGGTGTTGCTTTTGATGGNGATGGAGACAGGCTTGGAGCAGTAACTTCATCAGGAAGATTAATTTATCCCGATCAAATGATGATGTTATTCTCAAAAAAAATACTTTCAAATGGAGGAGGCAAAACTATTATTTTTGATGTTAAGTGCTCAGACTTTCTTCCTCAAATAATTAAGGAAAATGATGGAATTCCATTTATGAGTCCTACTGGGCATTTTCATATTAAAAATAATATAAAAAAACATAATGCCGAACTGGGGGGTGAAATGAGTGGTCATATTTTCTTTAATGATATTTGGCATGGTTTTGATGATGGTCATTATTCTGCAATAAGACTTTTGGACATCATGAATGAAACAGGATCATCATTAGATGATTTATTGGATAGCCTTCCTGTTTCTTATTCAACTCCGGAATTAAATATAGATGTTCCTGAAGAGAGTAAGTTTAAAATAATTGAAGATTTTATTAAAAATGCATCAATTGATGGAGAAAAAGATTTCACTGATGGTCTTCGGGCCTCATTTGAAAATGGTTGGGCTCTTTTGAGAGCTTCAAATACGACTCCTAAACTCGTCTTAAGGTTTGAAGCAGATAGTCAAGAATCGCTAGAAAAGATTCAAAATAACTTTTTAGAAGAGTTAAAAAAATTCTTACCAAATGAAGATATTAATTTAGAATAATATAAATGCCAAAAGAAAATAGGAAACAGATCATTCTTCAATCACTAGCAAGTCTTCTTGAAGAAAGAAATCTTTCTAAAATTACAACTGCTCTTTTGGCAGAAAAATCTTCAATTACAGAAGCAGCTTTATATAGACATTTCCCAAGCAAAAGATCTATTTATTTAGAATTGTTTTCGTTTTGTGATGAAACAATAATTTCAAAGTCTGCTGAAATTAAGAAAAGTAAAGATAGCGCGGAACAAAATGCAAAAAATCTATTTATGTTTTGTATATTATTTATTGAAAAGAATAAGGGTTTTGCGAGACTTCTATCAAGAGAGGCTTTAAGTGCAAACGAACAAAATGTAGTTGATGCTACTAACCAGTTCTATGAAAGACTGGAATTAAACTTTAAACAAATATTACAAAAAGACTCAAATTCGCTAGTATCGCAGCCAGGAATATCATCTCATTTATTAATTACTTCACTTGAAGGCACAATCTCAAGATATATAAGATCTAAGTTTAAAGAGAAGCCAAGCTCATATATTGAAAATATTTGGACACTCTTAGAAATATCTCTTTTTAAATAAACTTATAAATCTTCGCTTAAAAAAAGCTCGAAATAACTTTCGTCTTCTGCAGACTTGCTAAGGTCTCCAGTCTTTTTATTTATTCTTACATAAGAAATGCCATCTGGAAGAGTAAATTCATCCACATCAATCTTTTTGAAAGCAGAGTTCATATAATCTACCCAGATTGGTAATGCTGTTGTAGAACCAAACTCATTATCACCAAGTGATTCGAAATCATCATTCCCAACCCAAACCGTTGTTACAACATTTGAGTTGAAACCGCTAAACCATGTACTTACAGCATCGTTTGTAGTTCCTGTCTTCCCAGCAAAATCTTTTCTATCTAAATATCGTGTAAGCCTTCCATTTGATCCCCTTTGGGAAGCTTCTTTTAGAATATCTTTCACCATAAATGCAACTCTCGGATCAATAACAGGATCTGATTTATTGAGAGGTGGTAAAAGAAAATATGGCTTTGAAGCATCCAGCTGAACTGTGTTTAGCCATGGAAAAGCGGAAATGCTGGAAATATTTACAACATCTATTTCTGAGTGATCGAAAATGATATCTCCATTCTTATCCTTGATCTGACTTACATAATGAATGTCGGAAATCATTCCATCGTTTGCAAATACACTAAAGCCTCTAGCAACCTCTGCGGGAGAAAAATTGCCTGATCCTAAAGCTAAGCTAAGATCTTGAGGCAGTCTCTCTGAGCCAAAACCAAAATTATCAATAGTTTCAGATGATTTCTTTATACCGATTTCTCTTAAAAGCTTTATTGAAACAATATTTATTGATTGAACAAGCGCTTCCCTAAGAGTTGTTAAACCATAAAATTTGCCTGAATAATTCTCAGGTCTCCAAAAAGTTTCAAGATTATCATCTTCAAAAATAATCGGAGCATCATTAATCAAAGATGATGGGTTATAGCCTCCGCTGAAAGCTGATGCATAAATGAAAGGCTTGAAAACTGATCCTGATTGAGGATAAGACTGTCTTACTCTATCAAATTGGGAATTATTAAACACTGAACCGCCTACATATGAAAGCACCTCACCAGTCTTTGGATTGAAGGAAATTAATGATGACTGTGCTTGGGGTACTTGATCTAACTTGACTTGATCATTTTCTACAAAAAGATAAACCAGATCTCCAACATCCAATAAATCCGAGAATCCTTTTGGAGCTGATCCCCTCCTATTCTCATCTATAAATTCTCTAGCCCAAGAATAACTTTCATCCCATTGAATGGTTTCAAAATTAAATTGCTCATCAATAGCTGTAAATCCTGAATCCCAGACTTCTATAACGATAGCTCTTTGATGAGATAGAATAGATGGATTCTCTTCAAAAATATCACGAAGTAAATCCTCTGATATATTTTGGTAATTAATTGGATCAGATTGGATTACATAGTCTTGAGATAATAAAAAATTAAAATTTTCGCTTTCTAGAGATTTAAAGAATTCATCACCTAATCTATCAATATAATTATTCTTTTCTCGCCAACCATGCCTTTTATCGTACTCAAATAGCCTTTTTGTTATTGCTTCGTTTGCACTTTCTTGAAGCTCAGAGTCAACAGTTGTATAAACAGACCAGCCTTCCTCATATGCTCTAATGCCATATCTGTTAATTACTTCAAATCTTGCGAGTTCTGCAAGATGGCTAGCTTCAAGATCATAGTTATTGATAGATATAGGAAGATTTATTTCACTATTTATTGCAGTCTGATAGTCTTGCTCAGAGATAAAGTCTAAAATTTTCATTCTGTATAAAACCCAATTCCTTCTTGCTTTAGTTCTATCTGGATTCCTAATCGGGTTTACTCTTGATGGAAGTTGAGCAAGAGAGGCGATTAAAGCTGATTCAGCTACCGTCAACTCTTTAACTGATTTTCCAAAATAAGTATTAGCAGCTGCCTCAATCCCATAAGATCTATTGCCTAAAAAGATTGTATTTACATATATCTCAAATATCTCTTCCTTTGAAAATGCACTTTCAAGGTGAAACGCTAAAAAAATTTCTTTAATCTTTCTCCTTACTTTTTTTTCTCGAGTTAAAAGATAGTTTCTTACAACTTGCATTGTAATTGTTCCACCACCAGTTGCATCAAGGCCTACTCTAATATATTGAGAAAAAGCTCTTATCAAGCTTGGATACGAAACACCTCTGTGCTTAAAAAAGCCATCATCTTCTGCAGCTAGAAATGCATTCTTCAAATCTTCAGGTATTTCTTCAAAGCCTAATGGTCTTCTTTTCTTTTCTCCGAATTCTCCAATTAATTTCTCATCGGATGTATATATTTTTAGAGGTATTTGAAGTTTTGATTGATCAACATTGTCTACCCTTGGGAGTTCAGGTAATAAATAAAGGTAAGTTGAGAGAATTATTATGCCAATAAAAGTAGCAACAAAAATTGCAACTTTCAGGAATAATTCTAAAAGCCTACTAACCATAATATTAATATTTTATATGTTTAGGTGCTAAAATTCGCAGCTTAGTGAAAAATCTTTTATGAATATTTATATTGTTGGGCCCATGGGGTCAGGTAAATCTACTGTTGGTAAAATAGTTGCTCGCTCACTTTTTTTAGATTTCCTAGACTCCGATGAGGAGATAGAAAAGACAACAGGTGCCAGTATTGATTGGATTTTTGATCTTGAAGGAGAAGATGGGTTTAGAAAAAGAGAGACGGCTGAGCTGGAAAAAATAGTGCAACTAAACTCTCATGTTGTTGCTACTGGTGGTGGAATTATTCTATCTGATCACAATAGAAATCTTCTTAGCGCAAGAGGTATTGTTATCTACCTAGAAACTCCTATAAAAACTCAGGTTGAAAGAACAAGTAAAGATAAAGATAGGCCCCTGTTAAAAGATGGAGATCCCGAATCAATACTTACAAAACTCAACGCTGAACGAGAGCACCTATATAAAGAAGTATCAGATCATGCAATTCAAACGAGTGATAAATCTAGTCAAGAAGTTGCTGATAAAATAATAAATATTATTAAAAACAAATAATGATTAAAAAAGTTTTAGTTGGTGACGAAAAATATAAGGTTCTCATTGGTAAGAATCAGATCATTAAGGACTACCTTCCCAACGCATTATCTAAAAATAACAAAATACTTATTATTTCTGATAAAAATATCCCTGCTAGTTATATCGAACTTGTCAGAAAATCCATTCCTTCTAGCAAAGTAATTGACGTACTCAAAATTAAACCTGGTGAGCAATCAAAATCTTTTTCTAACTTTCAAATGATCCTCAACAAGCTTGCTAAAAAGAAATATGATAGATCGGATTGTATAGTTGCCATTGGAGGAGGTGTTGTTGGGGACTTGAGTGGTTTCGTAGCTGCAAGCTATATGAGAGGGATAGATTATATTCAAATACCAACTTCTCTTCTTGCTCAAGTTGATTCGTCCGTAGGAGGAAAAACTGCTATTAACATTGAGTCAGGTAAAAATCTCGTTGGAGCCTTTAAGAATCCTAAGTTAGTGTTAATATCTTCGGCCTTATTAAAAACCCTCCCAGAGAGAGAATTCAAATCAGGAATAGCAGAAATAATTAAGTATGGATTAATTTATAACAAGAAAATTTTTAACATCTTTGATAAGCAACATAAACTTATTCTGAAAAGAAACCAAAAAGTAATTGAAGAGCTTATACATGAGTCGGTTAAGACGAAAGCAAAAATTGTCACTGAAGATGAGAGGGAGTTAGGTATAAGAGCTATATTGAACTTTGGGCATACCTATGGTCATGCAATAGAAGCAATACATAATTATAAAAATATTTTACATGGTGAAGCTGTAGCTATGGGTATGAGAATGGCTTCTAAAATGTCTATGTTAGAGGGCCACTTAAATGAAAAGGCTTATAAAAAAATAATTAATGTTTTTGATGCTCTCGGCTTTCCTAAAAATACATCAAATAATTATTCTGATCTAAAGAAATTTATTATGAATGATAAGAAAGTTAAAGGAGGGAATATTAATTTAATACTTTTAAAAGGAATTGGGCTTTCATTTCAGACTCAAAAATTTGATTTTGAAAATTTCAGAAAATCTTTTTCTTAGGCAGCGTTAGCTGTTGTAGCTTTTAGAAGATCNTTCACACTCAAAGCAACTGGTGAAACAAGCCAGAAATATGGAAGATATCTTTCAAAGTCTTCTAGTATTTCTTTTGCTTTCAAACTCTTAGTATTCTTATAATGTTCTTTAATAAGAAGTTTNAGATTTTGCCTATGTGGATCCATAGTTTCGCTTAAAATTCTATCCAAATTAATTAGTTCACGATTGCATTTATCGAAGAATGATTTTTTTTCATCTAATACATATGAGAATCCGCCNGTCATTCCTGCNCCAAAATTTGCTCCAACTTCACCNAAGATAACAACCTGTCCTCCNGTCATGTATTCACAGCAATGATCTCCAGCTCCTTCAATTACTGCNNTTGCTCCAGAATTCCTAACTGCAAAACGCTCTCCAACTCCACCTGAAACAAATAATTTTCCTCCAGTTGCTCCGTAAAGAGCTGTATTTCCTACAACTACATTATTGAGATTTTTTTCTAGCTTCTTGGGAGGTTTAATGATTATTCTTCCACCATTCATACCCTTTCCAAGATAATCATTTACATCTCCTTCGACTTTTAAATTCAAACCTTTAATATTCCAACAACCGAAAGCTTTGTCCTGCCGAGCCATTAAAATGTAAACTGATTTTGNTATCTAGACCGCCTTCTCCGAAATTTTCTGCAATAAATCCAGAGATGGATGCCCCCACAGACCTGTCNCTATTNGTAATATTAAATTTTAAAGTTCTCGANTTGTTTGAGAGAATGCTTTTTTTAGATTTTGCTAGAATCTCTCTATTAAGTTGTCCCTTATCCCATGGCTTATTTCTATTTGAATTACAAAAGTAAGGCTCTAAAGACTTTTTGTTAGAAGCTAAGATCGGGCTTAAATCTAAATCACCATACCTTTCAGGTATGTCCTTGATAACGCTTAAAAGTTCAGTTTTTCCAATTATATCTTCAAGCTTTTGCTCCCCAAGTTCAGCAAGAATTTCGCGAACCTCATTACTTATAAATTTAAAGTAATTTACAACTCTTTGTTTCTCTCCAACAAAATGTCTATCTATTATGTCTGATCNCTGTGTTGCAACGCCTGTTGCACAATTATTGAGATGGCATATTTTAAGATACTTACATCCCATAGCTATCATTGGGCCAGTCCCAAAGCCAAAAGATTCAGCGCCCATAATNGCAGCTTTAACTACATCGAGTCCAGTTTTTAAGCCNCCATCGACTTGAACTCTTACTCTTCCTCTTAATCCGCTTTCTCTCAATGCTTGGTGGGTCTCGGATAAACCTAATTCCCATGGAGATCCTGCATATCTAATTGAAGAAATAGGACTAGCTCCAGTTCCTCCATCATGACCAGAAATTGTTATCAAATCGGCATAGGCTTTAGCTACCCCACAAGCAATTGTTCCAACTCCTGGTTCAGAAACTAGCTTTACTGATACAAGAGCTTTAGGGTTCACTTGCTTTAGATCAAAAATTAATTGTGCGAGATCTTCTATTGAATAAATATCATGGTGCGGTGGTGGTGATATCAAGGTAATGCCTGGAGTTGAATATCTTAATCTAGCGATTAGCTCATTAACCTTTCCGCCTGGAAGTTGCCCTCCTTCGCCAGGCTTCGCTCCCTGTGCAATTTTTATTTGAAGCACCTCGGCACTTACTAAATATTCAGGAGTAACACCAAATCTTCCAGAGGCAATTTGCTTTATTTTTGACCTTTTATTTGTTCCATATCTTTCCTTCGCTTCGCCGCCTTCACCAGAATTTGATCTACCTCCAATCGAATTCATGGCTTCGGCAAGAGTTTCATGGGCTTTGGGTGATAAAGAACCTAGGCTCATTCCTGCTGAATCAAATCTTTTTAGAATATGTTTTTGTGGCTCAACTTTTGATTTTTTAATCTTTGATTTTTTGCTCTTAAGCTCCAAAAGATCTCTAAGCATCGAAGCTGGTCTTGAATTTACTAAATTAGAATATTTTCTATATTCATCTTCATCTCCACTCCTTACTGCTTCTTGCAATGTTTTCACCACATCAGGGTTATAACTATGATATTCGCCGCCATGAATGAACTTTAGTAGCCCGCCAACACTCACATCGGATATATTTGACTTTGCAAATAGCGAAATATTTCTGTTTTCGTTCTCAAGATTCATAAATTTCTTTCCACCAATTCTGCTATCAGTATTTGTAAAACATTTATCTACGACTTCATTTGATAATCCAACGATTTCAAAAAGTTGTGAACCTCTATAACTAGAAATTAAAGAAATACCTAACTTTGAAATTATTTTTAATAAGCCTTTATTAATACCTTTCCTATACTTTGCGCAATTTTCAAAAGGATCGCCTTTCAATTCTGTTTTATGACTAAGATCTAAAATTGTTTGGTATGCAAGCCATGGATAAACGGAGGTTGCGCCAAATGCAATAAGACAAGCAATTTGATGCGTATCTCTAGCAGAACCACTGCTGACGATAATGTTTACTTTTGTTCTCTTTCTTTGCTCTACAAGAGCTAGGTGCAAAGCTCCAGTTGCCATCAAAGCATTTAAAGATAATTTATTTTTTGATGGGATTGCCTCATTTAGATGGATAATTGTTACACCTTTGTCTATGGCCGAAGAGACATCTAAAATAAGCTTATCAATTGCATCTGAGATTGAACTGCTTTCAGCATATTCAAGATCAAAAGTTTTAACCTTAAAAATTTTATTTTTTAAGATCCAATCAAGTTTTTTATAAGAAAGAATTGGGGAGTAAGTTACTAAGCGTTTTGCATGTCCAGATGATGGCTCAAATATATTGAGCTCAGGCCCATAACATGTCTCTAAAGACATCACTGATTGCTCTCTTAATGAATCAATTGGAGGATTGGTTACCTGAGAAAATTGCTGCCTAAAATAATCATATATTTGCCTATTTTGTCTGCTTAAAACTGCAAGAGCTGTATCATCTCCCATGGAACCAGTCCCCTCTTGTGCAGAAGCTCCAAGAACTTTAATAACGCTTGTTCTTTCTTCTAAGAATAAAGAAAAAATCTTTGTTGCAAGAGTATATTTTTCAGGAGATATTTTCTTCAATCCGCTGCCTTCGGATTCATCAAGCTTAGATTCTACATAATTAGAATTTTCTTTTAACCAATCTCTATATGGATACTTGGAAGCAAGTTCCTGATCAATATCTACTTCAGTTAAAATCTTTCCAGTTTCTTTATCGACTGCAAATATCCCACCTGGAGATATCCGTCCTTTAGCTTCAATTTTTGACACATGCACTGGATTTACACCAGTTTCTGAGGCTACTGTTACTGTCCCATCTTTTTCAATCTGATATCTTGATGGGCGCATGCCATTCCTATCAAGGAAGCTTACTGCATATCTTTTATTTGCAAGAGCAATTCCTGCTGGCCCATCCCATGCCTCCATATGCATAGAATTATATTCATGAAATGCTCTTATATCTGGATCAAGTATTTGAATATTCTGCCAAGCAGGAGGTATCACGGCTCTGATTGCCCTAAATAAGTCCATACCGCCTTCAACAAGTAGTTGAATCATGTTATCAAGCGCAGAGGAATCTGATCCATCGATATTTATAAGATTCTCATACTTATGCAGATCTGGTAATAATTTTGTCTTGAATAAGGAGCTGCGAGCTTTTGCCCAATTTCTATTACCTCTTATTGCATTAATTTCTCCATTGTGAGCAAGAAGTCTAAAAGGTTGGGCTAGATGCCATTTTGGTGCTGTATTTGTAGAAAACCTTTGATGGAAGAGACAAGTTGAGGCTATAAAATTTTTATTTTTAATATCCAAATAAAAGTTTTTAAGACCTTCTGGCATCATAAGTCCTTTGTAGATTATAGTTTCATTCGAAAGGCTACTTACATAAAGCTCTTCACAATTTAGATATTTATTTTCGATTGTTTTCAATGCTTGAAATAGAGATGATCGCAGAGATACATCAGAACTATTATCTTTTTGCTCAAGAAAAACCTGAAAAATTTCCGGGAGTGTATCCATAGCTTCTTCACCAAGAACAGATGTGTCTGTAGGAACATCTCTAAAGCAAATTATTTTAAGATTTTCAGACCTAAAAATCTTTTTTAAATCTCTTTGCAATTTGTCTTTCAGATTCTTTTTAGCAAAAAAGGAGCCTATAGCAAATTCTTCTGGCAATGATATTGATAACTCAGATTTTATTATCTTTCTGTAAAAGTCCTCATTTATATCAAATAGCAAACCTGAGCCATCTCCAGTTTTTCCATCAAAACCAACCCCTCCTCTATGAGCCATGCTTGATAATGCATCAATTGATTTTGTTACTATTTTTCTGGAGGGTGTCCCATTTCTATTGCAGATTAAACCGTATCCACAGTTGTCTTTCTCAAGATTTTTATTAAATAGCATAATGGAAGGGAATAGATTTTATCATAAAAGTGTCATACTATGTCATACTTTGTGAA
>JGI26062J44793_1000092_pt1 | contig 13011 bp, 14 predicted proteins | sample MarorgKNORR_S2LV_3_FD_44793 | JGI IMG/M metagenome (IMG submission 44793)
TTGAAAAGGTTATTGATCAAAATTCAGAAGTTCCTGGATTATCAGAAATAATTTTCTCTCCAGAAGTATACGTTCCTATTGTAGCTTTTTTTATTTTAGTCCTGTTAACTATTCTTCTTCGAAAATTGTTTTATAAAAGCTGATGGTGCTCCCACCCTGTACTGACCAGGGAACTAGTCCTTACCAAGGACTTGTTATACCATTTAACTACAGAAGCGATTATCACAAATTGTATTTTATTGATAATAAAGCATTTTTTTCAAATTATTGCCTTAATTTTTTGATGAATATGATTTATATCTACTTAAGGAAATTATATGGGCATTCATTACGATTATAAATCTACTAAAAGTGCTAAGCTGATGGAAAAGCAGGCTAAAAGAGAAAAAAAGCTTGCTGAAAAAAAAGCTAAGCGGCTTGCAAAAGAAGGTCCAAAAAAAGACGATGACCATGATAAAACTTTAGATGCGTCAAAGCCCATAACATTAGATTTTCTAACTAATCCAAATAAAGAATGAGAGTAAAAGAAAAAAATGAGCGATTAAGCTTAGCGCTAAGAAAAAATTTGAAAAAAAGAAAATTGTTTCAAAAAAAAAATAAAAAAAAGAATAAATAATGTCAGTTCTTTCCGATAAGTGGATAAGAAAAATGTGTAAAGAGAAGGATATGATCTCACCTTTTGAAGAAAAGCAGGTTAGAGGTGATAGTATTTCTTATGGTCTTTCTTCGTTTGGTTATGACGCAAGAGTATCTGATGAATTTAAGATTTTCACTAATGTAAATTCAGAAATTGTAGATCCAAAAAATTTTAAACCAACTAATTTTGTCACAAAAAATACTTCGGAATGTATTATACCACCAAATTCCTTTGTGTTGGCTAGAACAATGGAAAAATTCAAAATACCAGAGGATGTTTTGGTAATTTGTTTGGGAAAATCAACATATGCAAGATGTGGTATTATAGTTAATGTTACTCCATTGGAACCAGGTTGGGAAGGTTACGTAACACTAGAGTTCTCTAACACCACACCATTACCGGCTAAAATTTATGCCAATGAAGGTGTTGCTCAATTTATTTTCCTTAAGGGCAATGAAAAACCTGAGGTAACTTATGCGGATCGTGATGGCAAATATATGGGTCAAACTGGTGTAACTTTACCTAAAGTTTAATAATGCAAAAGTTAGAAGTTTTTGGAGCCAATAAGCTCAAGGGAGAGATCAATATTTCAGGTTCAAAAAATGCTTCCTTACCAATTTTAGCCGCAACTTTGTTAACAAATAAAAAAGTCTATTTAGATAATTTACCAAAAGTTAAAGATATTGAAACAATGATTAATCTACTTAGGTCACTGGGTTCAAAAACAAAATTTAATAAAAAAAATTTAGTAGTTGATAATTCTAAACAAAATAAAAATTTTGCTTCCTATAATTTAGTTAAAACTATGCGTGCTGGAATATTAGTTCTTGGTCCTTTACTTGCAAAATTCGGTAGAGCCAAAGTATCTCTTCCTGGTGGTTGTGCAATTGGTACTAGACCTGTTGATCTTCATCTGAAAGCTTTATCAAAATTAGGTGTAAAATATAAAATAATTCAGGGCTACATTCATGCAACAGCTCCAAAAGGTTTAATAGGTACAAAAATTACTTTTTCAAAAATTTCAGTAGGAGCAACTGAAAATTTGATAATAGCTGCTACATTAGCTAAAGGAACCACAATATTAAAAAATTGTGCAATAGAACCAGAGATAAAAGATTTAACAAATTTTTTAATTAAATTAGGATGTAATTTAAAATGGTTATCAAATCGAACAATTAGAATTAAAGGGGTAAAAAATACACATGAAATTAAATATTCTGTGATGTTTGATAGGATTGAAGCAGGAACATATTTAGTTGCAGCCGCTGCTACTGAGGGAAATTTAAGGATTAAAAAAGTAATTCCAGAAATAATAAAGACTGAGATTAATATTTTAAAAAAAATTGGTGCAAAAATTGTAGTAAAAAAAAATCAAATTCATATTTATGGAAATAAGAAAATAAGAAACACAAATATAAAAACAGCCCCTTATCCAGGATTCCCCACAGATTTACAAGCTCAAATTATGGTATTGCTGTGTAAAGCAAACAAAAAATCTTTGATTAAAGAAGATATTTTTGAAAACAGATTTATGCATGTTTCAGAATTAAATCGAATGGGTGCTAAAATTTTAATAAAAGGGAACAAAGCTTTGATAGAAGGAAATATCAAATTTACTGCCGCAGAATTAATGGCAACGGATTTAAGGGCTTCAGTTTCTCTTATTCTTGCAGCTCTTACAACTAGAGGTAAATCAATAATAAACAGAATTTATCATTTAGACAGAGGGTATGAAAATATAGAAAAAAAATTAAAAAGAGTCGGTGCAAAAATAAGAAGGATAAATTAATGGGGAAAAAATATTTAGCTCAAATTATTGCAAGTGATAATGAAGGTTTACAAATGATTTCAGCCTGTAGTGCTGGTGCAAAAGTAAGAGTTTCAGATATTAAATATCTTAGCTCAAGTAAAGTTTTTTTATTATCTATTGAGCGTACTAAAATTGAAGGAGGGCAAAATAATAAAAAGATTAATAGTATTTGTCGGTTTGATTTCGTTGATAATGTAAAATCTAAGAATATTAACCAGAAAAATGATAAATTAATTATAGAACTAATTGCAATAGACTATATGAAAAATAATGATAATTATGAAATTAATTTAATTTTTAAAGATAATGCTCACATTGTTTTGACAACAGAAGCTATTGAAGTAAGGCTTGAAGATCAAAATGAGATCAAAGAATAATGAAAATATTAAATAGTAATAACAAAAGTTTTGATAAAGTTTTAGACAATATACTTATAAAACGAAAATATAAGATTAAATCCAGCTTGATTTCAGTGACTGGCATTATCAATGATGTGAAAAAAAATGGAGATAAAGCTNTGTTGAAATATGAAAAAAAATTTAATCTTAATAAAACTATTATTCCATCAGCTAAGCAGATTTCAAGGTCAATAAAATCTTTAGATAAAAAAGTAAAAAAAGCAATTGATCTTGCATATTCAAGAATTTATAAATTTCATTCTTTTCAAAAATTCAAAAACATTTCTTACTCTGATAAATTTAAGAATAAACTTGAATATAAATATTTACCAATCGAGTCTGCTGCAATTTATGTTCCAGGGTCATCTGCTTCGTATCCCTCTAGTGTTTTAATGAGTACAATTCCTGCAATAGTTGCTGGAGTTAAAAGAATAGTAATGATTAATCCTAGTTATAAAGGAAAACAAAACCCAGCAGTTTTATATGCAGCTAAAAAATGTAAAATAAAAGAAATTTATTCAATTGGTGGTCCTTCTGCTATTGCTGCAGCAGCTTATGGAACTAAAAAAATTAAAAAAGTTGATAAAATAGTAGGACCAGGAAACTCTTTTGTGGCAGCTGCTAAAAAGGAGGTTTTTGGTGATGTTGGGATTGAAGGTATGACTGCAGGTCCATCTGAAATTTTAATTGTATGTGATAAATTTTCAAATCCAGAATGGGTTGCAAGTGATTTAATTGGTCAAGCTGAACATGACGTTTTAGCTCAATGTATTTTGATTTCAAAAGATAAAGATTTAATTCAAAAAGTTAAGATTGAAATCTCAAAACAATTAAAAGAATTACCAAGGGTTTCTATTGCTAAAAAAAGTTTAATTAGTAATGGAATTTTAATACATATTAATTCAGATAAAAAGATTGCAGAAGTGATAAATAAAATTGCACCAGAACATTTAGAACTGAATGTTAAAAATTATAAATCATTTATACCTAAAATCAAAAATGCAGGTTCAATTTGTTTAGGTAAATATGCTGTCATGGCAATGACTGATTATAATGTTGGATCAAATCATGTATTACCTACTAATAGTTCAGCAAAATATTCTAGCGGTATAAGTGTTAATGAATTTTATAAAAGAATTTCATATATAAACTTATCAAAAAAGGGTATTGAAAGTCTTGGACCATCAGTTATAACTCTTGCAAATTATGAAGGGTTAGCTGGGCATGCTCAATCTGTTAAAAAAAGAATAAGGAGAAAATAAATTTGTCAAAACAAGACTTACTTGAATTCAAAGGTAAAGTAACTGATTTATTACCTAACGCTATGTTTAGAGTTCAATTAGAAAATGGTCATGTTGTTACTGCACATACTGCAGGCAAATTAAGAAAAAATAGAATAAGAGTATTACAAGGTGATAATGTGACAGTAGAAATGACCCCTTATGACCTTACTAAAGGCAGAATAATCTTTAGAGGTTAATCTTTTGCCTCGGTAGCTCAGGAGTAGAGCAGAGCCCTGAAAAGGCTTGTGTCGGAGGTGCGAATCCTTCCCGAGGCACCATCAAAATATCTTGAAAATTNTTATAATAAAAATTAACATCGTAAGATAATAATAACAAAAGGACTAAGAAATAAGATGAGTACATTAAAAGGAACAGTTAAATGGTTCAATGGCAAGAAAGGCTTTGGATTCATTGAAAGAGAAGATAAAGAAAAAGATGCTTTTGTCCATGCGAGCGCAGTGAAAGCAGCTGGTATGAGATACCTTAATGAAGGTGATAAAATAGAATTTACTCTTGAAGATGGTCCAAAAGGCCCATCAGCGGTAAATTTAAAAAAATTAGACTAATACTAAAATTTTTAAAGGACGTTTTTCTCACAAATAGATTAACGTCCTTTTCTTTTAAGGGTTGAATAATTTAAATATTTGTCATAAAAGACCCGCATGATTATAAATAATACATTGATGATAACTTCAAACAGTTCTCACAAAAACTGTTTCCATAGCCTATAGGCTATTTATTTATAATATAATTTTAAATCCACACAAAAATAATATAAAAACAAGGAATGCCTGGGTGGTGTAACGGTTAGCACGAAAGTTTGTGGAACTTTAAGTTTGAGTTCGATTCTCAGCCCGGGTACCAAAAAATGAATAAAGAAAATAAACTAGTTCCTGGATTACCTCCAGGATTTGAAGATCGTTGGGATAAAAAAATTCTTCTCAAAAAAAAGCTTTTAGAAGCTATTGAGAATAATTTTATAAAATTCGGAGCTGAAGCTCTTGAAACTCCCTCGTTCGAAATCGCAGAAAATATAGGATCTTTTTTGGCAGAAGATGAAGCTAATCCTATGTCTGATGTATTCTCATTTAAGGATGGAGACAAGAATATAACTCTTCGTTACGATCTCTCAAGTCCCCTTGCAAGATTTTATGCTCAAAACAACCAAGAACTTCCATCAATCTTCAAGCGATATCAAATTCAAAATGTATTCAGAAATGAAAAAGCTGGAAATGGTCGATACAGAGAATTTATGCAAGCAGATTTTGATATTGTTGGAAATGTTAATCCTGCACAAGCAAATGCAGAGCTTTGTAATTTAATATCAAGCACACTAGCAGATTGTGGATTAAAAAAAGATCAATTTACAATTAATGTGAGTAACAGAAAAATAGTTCAGGGTTTAATTGATGATTTAAAAATTTCTGAGGAAAAACAAACAAAAGTTATTAGAGCAATTGATAAACTCGATAAGCCTGGTTTTGGATTAAAGGGAGTTGAAGACTTACTTAAAAAAGAGAGAAAAGATCAAAGTGGAGCTATCACTAAAGGAGCTGATTTAAGCAATGAACAGGCAGCACAAATATTAAATTTTCTAAAAATAAAAGATTTAAAAAAATTAAAAGAAACTTTAAAAAATCCATTATCTCAAGAAGGAATTCAAGAATTAGAGAATATATTTCAATTACTTGGATATGGTTCAAATTTAAATCAAGTTAAAACAAACTTTACGATTGTGAGAGGGCTCTCGTACTATGATTCATTTATAGTCGAAACAAATTTAAATTTCAAAGTGACTAATAATAAAGGTAAGGAAATTGAGTTAGGTAGTATCTGCTCAGGAGGATCGTACGCCAAACTTATTTCAAGGTTTAGAGGTGTTGATGTTCCTGGGACTGGAATTAGTTTTGGTGTAGACAGGTTGTTATTCGCATTAATTCAGTTAAACCAAATTCAAGTACAAGATCAAAAACCAGTTTTAGTTTGTGTCATGGATGAAAAATACTTAAAGAATTATTATGAAATTGTTGATCAATTAAGAGATAATAATATTAATGCAGAAGTTTTTTTAAACACTAAAAAAAATCTTGGTAAACAACTCGATTTAGCAAACAAGCGTGAATTAACAGTAGCAATTATTTGTGGGGAAAATGAGTTTAATGATAATACTGTGACCATTAAAAACCTTAGAGGTGTTAAGGGTGAAAATAACCAAACAATCCCAAAATCAAATTTAATAAATGAAATCAAAAAACTTATCTGAAAAAATNCTAAAGTCTGTTAAAGGCAAGGGATTTAAATATATTGAATTACCCTCAGTAATTGAAACTAATCATATTGTTCAAAGATCTGGTGAAAATTTTAGAAAATTTATTTTTTCATTTATTGATCAAAATGGGAATGAGCTATGTTTACGTCCAGATTTAACAATAGTTTCTTGCCTAAGATATTTAGAAAGTAACTTAAGAGGTAAAGAAAAAATATTTTATAGTGGGCAAGCGTTTAGGAAATCTCAAAATAGAAAAGACTCTATAATTAGAAATCAAATTGGATTTGAAATCATTGGTTCTAAAGATGAAAAAAATGATGATAAAGAAATTATTAACACTTCTTTAAATTCTTTAAAAAATTTAAAATATACCTCGGGCACTTTAACATTAGGAAATGTTGAAATATTTAAACTTTTAATATCTAAACTGGATATTCCAACTAGATGGAAATTAAGATTATCAAGACATTTTTGGAGAGAAGACTATTTTAATGATTTATTAAAAAGGTTGGAAACAAACTCTGATGTTGATCCAACTATAGTTGAGATAGATAAAAAACGTTATCTAAAAATGCTCAAAGGTGACAAGAACTCAATCGTTGCTGAAAGATCAATTGAAGAAATTTTAAAGCGTTTTGATAAAAAGATAAAAGATCCAAGACGTCCGAGTAAAGGAAGAAATGTATCAAAAATTATTAAAGAGTTTTTAAAGATTAAATGTCCAATCAATAAAGCTGCAGATGTATTAAACAAATTCTTTAAGAAATATCAAATAAACTTAGTGGTAGATCAAAGATACTTTCCAACCTCAGTTAACAGAACTTCAAAACTAAATGTAGTTTTTTCAACCTCATTTGGAAGACAACTTGAATATTACACAGGTATGGTTTTTAAAATTGATATCAAATTAAATAATAAGATTAAAAATATAATTAATGGTGGAAGGTATGATCAATTAATTTCTGACCTTGGATCTAAAAAACAAATATCAGCGGTAGGGGCTGCTTTAAATTTAAATTATTAAAATGAAAAATATAATCAATATAGGAATTCCAAGTAAAGGCAGGCTTAGAAAAGACGTTTTAAACATTTTTAAAAAGAAAAAATTAAAACTAGTTTCTGAACGAGGTGAGAGGGACTTAATTGGTTCTATTAAAAATAAATCAAACATTAAAATTCTTTATTTGCATGCAAGAGAAATTATTCAAAGACTAGGAGATGGTTCTTTAGATATAGGTTTTTCAGGCTTTGATTTACTTAAAGAAGGAGAAATTAATATCCAAAAAAAAATTAACTTAGTCAAAAAGTATGAGTTTGGAAAAGCAACTCTAGTTGTTGCTATTCCAGATCCGTGGATTGATGTGCAAACAGTAGCTGATTTGGAAGAAATTGCTTTTGAATTTAGGGATAAAAAGAAAAAAAAATTAAGAGTTGCAACCAAGTATCCAAACTTAACTAAAGAATTCTTATTCTCTAAGGGTGTAACACAATTTCAATTAGTTGAAAGTTTGGGCGCTACCGAGGCTTATCCTTTTACAGGTTCTGCAAATTTGATTACTGATATCAGTTCCACTGGTGAGACTATAAAAAGTAATAATTTACGTATCCTTAAAGATGGTGAGATTTTAAAATCCCAAGCATGTATTTTTACTTCAAAGAAAAACTTTAAAAAAAAAGGTTTAAAAGCTTTAGTNAAATTACTTACCAAGTAATTTATCTTTGAAATAAATAAGGATTATTTTNATAATATCTAAATTTCTAANTATTGCGTANAGAGCTATCAAAATGGCTATTATAAATATAATTTTCAAAATAAAATATAATTCCATAAAAAACCCTTATAATACAAGTTACGAATCATGGACACAATTTTATTAATTATTTTAGTTTCTTTGTTAGGCACGACATTAGCTATTTTGTATTTGAATATCAGATCTAAACCCAAGTCAGAAAGTAAAGAGTCAGAAGAAATAGCCAACTTAAAAACTGAAATAGTTACATTAAAAGATACATTAAATAATACTATCAATACTTCACTTGGTACCATGTCGACTTCCTTCAATGCATTATCAACTGGGGTTACAAAAGATATGACTGAAGCCTTAACAAAAGTTGATGAGAAGGTTGGTAATTTTAATCAACAGGTACAATTACTAAATCAAAGCCAGGAGGGTATTACTAAAATTTTAGCAGGTGTTAAAAAATATGGAACCTTAGCAGAGTATTCTCTTGATGCTTTAATTAAAGATTTATTGCCTGCATCTCAATTCATGACAAATGTTAAAATGAAAGAAGATACGAGTGAAAATGTAGAATTTGCAATTAAACTTCAAGGAGATGTTCTAGTTCCAGTAGACTCTCATTTTCCTGTAGAAAAATTTAAAGCAATTACTGATGCACATGAAGCTGATGATAAAAGAGAAGTTGCTGATGCTAGAACAAAACTAGCAAATGCTTTTAAAGCTAAAGCTAAAAGTGTAATGGAAAAATATATAGTTCCACCTAAATCAACAGATTTTGCAATAGTGTATGCACCAACAGANAGTCTTTATAAAGAATTGACTGAATATCAAGATCCAAGCACNAAAGAACTATTAACCCAAGAACTAATGAAAAAATATAAAATAGTAATTTGTGGCCCTAATACTCTTTCAGCTTATTTACAATCCTTACATATGGGATTTCAATCACTGAAAGTTCAAAAAGGGGCTACAGAAATATATAATCATCTTAAAACTATCACCACAAGATTTGGAAAACATTTTGATAATATAATTACACTTAGAAAAAAATTAGAAGAAGCGATGAATGTGGTAGATAAGTTTGGTACTGATGCAAGATCAATTAGTAGAACTTTAGAAAATATAAAAGATCCCGAGCAGGTTGAGAAAGCTGTTCAAACAGAAAATGTAGAAAAATTTGTTGAAAGAAATAAACAGCTTAAAAATTAATTTCTTTTTTCCTTTAATACCGATTATAAGAAACTTCATGCAATGGAATAGAAAATATGATTATCCTTCGTCATCAAGAGCAACAGTAGATGGAATTAGAAGATATGTACTAGGAGAGTCAAAACTACCGAGTGTTACTTCAATTTTAGACGCAACCAAATCTGAAGAAGATAAAGCAGCTTTAGCCAATTGGCGCGAAAGAACTGGTCAAAAAGAAGCCGAAGCAATTACAAAAGCTGCGAGTAGTCGAGGTTCCAAAATGCATAATTATTTAGAGTCTTTTCTTTTAGGAAGAGAAAATTTAAGTTTTTTTGAAGATGGTGAACAATACAAATCTATGGCTAAACAAATTATTGATAAAGGTTTAAAAAATAGGTTAGAAGAAATATGGGGAGTTGAATGTACTCTTTACTATCCAGAAAAATATGCAGGAACTGCTGACTGTGTTGGTGTTTATGAAGGACAATCTTGCATAATTGATTTCAAGCAATCTAACAAACCAAAAAAAGCTGAGTATATAGATTCATGGTTTTTACAAACCAGCGCGTATTCTTTAGCTCACAATATTGTGTATAATACAAACATCACATCTTGTGTAATTCTTGTTTGTACAGTAGATAATCTATTTCAAGAATTTAAAATTCAAGGCTCAGAATTAATTACTTACCAAAATTTATTCTTAGGAAGACTAAAAAAATTTAATGAACTCTCAAATTTAATTTAAAAATGGATAAAATAGTAATTTACGACACAGAAACGACTAACAGTACTATTTGGGGATCAATTATTGAAGTCGGGGCAGTTGTAGTTGATAAAAATCTTAAAGAGATTGGAAAACTAAATATCAGAGGCAGAATGCCAGAAGGAGAAGTCCCTTCTGCTAAAGCACTTTTAGTTAACTCTACAAGTATTGATTTACTTACTAAAGGCAATTATTCACATTATGAATTTTTAGGTGCAGTTGAAAATTTCTTTGTAAAAGCTGCTCCAGCTATGTTTATGGGCTGGAGTAATTTAAATTTTGACAGAAGAATGTTTCATTTCAATTTTTTTAAGGGAAATAGGTATCCTTATTTAACTCACTCTTCACCAAATCAGGAACACGATGGCTTACATGTAGCAAGAGCTGCTCAAACTATAGATTCTAAAACGCTTAAAACAGAATTAACTGAAGCAGGAAATGAGAGTTTGGCCTTGGAGGGTTTGGCCCGTCAGCAAGGTTTTGATACTTCAGCAGCCCACACTGCCTATGTAGACGCACATAATTCCTTAAAAATTTTAAGAATTATAAAAGACAAACATAAAACAAATTGGGAAAAATTTTTAGGCACTTCGACAAAAAGTAGTGTGGAGTCTATTTTAAAAGGTGAAGGTATATATTCAATTTTTGAAAATGTTAAAGGGAGAAATATGATGTATCTAGTTTGCACATTACATCCAAATCATTGCTTTCATCCTTCTTATGCATCTTGGGGTTATTTATGGGATTTAAGAAGAGATCCAGAGCCATTTTTAAATATGTCAGTCAATGAGCTTAAAGCAAANTTAAAAAAGATTAGTCCTAAAGCAACTCGAGTGATTAAAACNAATAAAGCTCCAATAGTTTTAGATAAAAANTTTGCATTAAAAGAAAAGGCTTATGCTGATCTTGATTTAGAGACAATTAAAAAAAGNGCAGAATTAGTAAGAAGTAGTGAAAAATTTTGTCAAAATATTCAAATTATTAATAGGGAAGCAGCAGAGGAAAAAGCACAAACCAAAACCCAAGAAGATTTATTACCTGAGGAAACTCTTTATGAAAAATTTATCCCTAATAAAGATACAGCTTTATTCAAAATATGGCACAGCTCTTCCTGGGAAGACAAATTAAGAATGTTAGATAAATTTCAAGATAAAAGATGTAGCTGGTTTGGACAAAAAATTATTTATCAAGAGGCACCACAAATTTTACCACCAGATTTATACAAAAATATTAAAAGTGAAATTGCGAGACGAATTTTAAGTAAAAACAAAGAAAAGTGGCAAACAATTGGAATGGCTTATAACGAAATCGATATATTACGAGATCAAGCAGATAATAAAGATGATGATGAAGAACTTAAAAAATTAGATGAAATTAATGAATTTATTATGTCTATTGAAAAAAAATATGAAATTGCCTAGTTGACTTTAGGACACTAATTTATAGAAAGGGATTATGCTTGTAGATTTTAAAGATGAAGACTTTGATAATAAAGTTAAAAATGAAGATGTGTCAGTTATTCAATTTAGTGCTGCTTGGTGTGGACCATGTAAGGCCTTAAAGCCAGTTATGGATAAATTAGCTGAAGAGTATAAAGATAAAGCAGGATTTTATTATGCAGATATTGAAGATGGTGGGATAAATACAGGAAGTGCTGCAGGAATAAGAGGTGTGCCCACAGTTATTATTTACAAAAAGGGTGTAGAAGTAGATAGGAAAGTTGGTGGAGTACCAGAAAGCCACATGAAAGAATTTTTAGAAAAAAATATCTAATTTAAGTTTAAAACTTCTGAACATAAATAAAGTGATCCAGTAATTATTAATAAGTCTCCTCGATTTAATTTTATAGATTTTATAGCCTTTTCAACACTTTCTGCATACTTTACATTTGGTAAGTGATTAAATTTATCTTTTAACTTTTTACCGCTAATAGCATTTGGTTGATTGGGAATATCAACAGTTGTGATTGACGAAATATTTTTTATACATTTAATATAATTTTCATGGTCTTTATTGGCCATCATGCCAACTATTACATGTTTATTACAATCTAAACTTTGGAGGTAATCATTTAATACCCTTGCGCCATCCTCATTATGATCTCCAGATATTAAAAATAGATTATCCTTAACTAAATTTTTTAAGTTTCCAGCAGTAATCTCTTGAAGTCTTGCAATATTATTAATGTTTTGAATGCCCTTTTTAATGTTTTCATCTTTTATGTTAAAATCTAACATTCTTAAAGTTACTATAGCGGTTGAAATATTCTCTAATTGATAGAGACCAAGAACATTTGGTTCTGGTAATTTCAATCCACCAAATTTATCCTCATAATAAAAGTAACCATTTTCTCCATTTGTAAAAGAAAAGNCTTCATTAAAGAAAATCTTGTTTGATTGATTCTTAGAAATATTCCTTTTGATATAGTTCATCGTATTTTGATTTTGCTTTGCTACTATAATGTTTGAATTCAAAAGATTTGAAGTTTTTTCAAACACAATTTTCTCAATAGTTTGATCATTTTTAGGAAGCCAATCTAAATGATCTTTGCTTATTGATGTTATGATGGTTGCTAAATTTTTCTTTAGTATGTTAGTGGCATCAAATCTAAAAAATAACCCAGANTCGACTAAGTTAATATTCTCTGGATATTGAGCAGCTTTATAAAAGTAACATGCTGTNAGAATTTCAAAAAAAGTAATTGGCTGATTATTATTAACTTTTTCNACTTCTTCAAAAAGGTCAGCTAGTTCATCATCTTTNAGCTCCTGGTTATTAAATACAAACCTTTCATTTATCTTTNGTATGTGAGGGCTAGTGTAAACATTACATTTAATATTGGCCTCTTTTAAGATGGAATAACATGCTTGAATGGTTGAATTTTTTCCATTTGTACCCACCACATTTATAGCTTTAATCTT
>JGI26062J44793_1000093_pt1 | contig 12878 bp, 16 predicted proteins | sample MarorgKNORR_S2LV_3_FD_44793 | JGI IMG/M metagenome (IMG submission 44793)
CGGGCTCATCAACATCTTTTGGAATGATCGTTTCCTTTTGAAAATATTTTGCAGCTGTTGCAAGTGGAAATATAAATCCTCTTAAACCAACATGAAGAGGTCCAGGTCTCCTTTGCATCCAGGCAGAACCTTTAACCTCGAGCAAAGTAAGTCCTAAAGCCATAACTGGAGCTGTCGCTAAAACAACCAAAACTTTGATAAGTAGTTCACTACTAAAACTCATCTATCAACATCTCCAAGAACAAAATCTAAACTACCCATTATTGCTATCAAGTCAGGAAGCAATGCCCCTTCAAGCATGATTGGCAAAATTGAAATGTTACTAAATGAAGCTGTTCTTATTTTTAACCTATATGGTCCTAAACCACCTTCAGAAATAATATAATATCCCATTTCACCCTTTGGATTTTCTGCTCTTACATATGTTTGTCCTTTAGGAACTTTTATAACTTTTGGTACCTTTGCTTGAATTGGTCCAGAAGGCATGTCTTCAATTGCTTGTAAAATAATTTTTGCAGATTCTCTCATCTCAGATGTTCTTACAGACCATCTGTCAAAACAGTCACCATTNTCACCTATTGGTATTTCAAAATCAAATTTGTCATATGGCAAGTAATCTGATTGTTTTCTCAGGTCGAACTCAACACCTGATGCCCTTAATATTGGTCCAGACACTCCATACTCTTCAGCAACTTCTTTGGTTAGAACACCTACCTTTTTTGTTCTAGCTTGAAATACTTCATTTCCGCCTATTAAATCTTCAAATGTATCAACAGCTTTCAAAACTTTTTCCATTGCAACTTTGGTGTCATGATAAAATCCTGCTGGCAAATCCTGTATATCTTTTTTTGTTGTTGGTCCAGCACCTGCCACAGGTTTTACACCACCAATACGGTTAAAGTTTGGATGGAATCTTCCACCAGTGACCGATTCAAGCAAATCAAGAACTCTTTCTCGATCTTCCATAGCTAGGAATATAGGTGTTAGTGCACCAATCTCAAGAGGGAAGGCACCATTAAAAACAAAATGTGAACTTATTCTTGCCATTTCAGTCAAAATTAATCTAATGTATTGTGCCCTTTCAGGTACTTCAATTTCCATAAGTTTTTCTGCACCAGCGATAAATGGAATCTCATTTGCAAAACCTGAAACCCAATCAATTCTATTAACTAATGTTGTTACTTGTGGATAAGTTCTGACCTCTGCAAGCTTTTCATAACCTCTGTGCATGTATCCAAGAACAGGTTCAACACTAGATATTTTTTCTCCATTGACTTTAGCTACTAACCTTAAAACTCCATGAGTTGATGGATGTTGAGGGCCAATATTTAAAGTCATATCCTCTGTTTCAATTTCTACAGAAACTGATGCTTCAGATAAAAATGGCATATTGTTTGGATCCATAGTTTGAGACATTAGCTACCTTTTTCTTCTACAACGATACTGTCTTCAGGCATGCCTTCAACATCAACATCGCCTGGCCAAGGTTTTACTTCTCTACTAATTAGTTCAAAAGATTTCAAAAGAGGATTTCCCTCATAATCATCAGGTAAGTAAAGTTTTGTGAGATTTGGATGGTTTAAAAAATTAATTCCAAACATTTCATATGCTTCTCGCTCATGCCAATTAGCACCAGCAAATACATCAACTAAAGATTCAATCTCAGCATTTTCTTTAGAAATTACTGTTGAAGAAATAACTAAATTATTTGAATTTGTTTGAGAAAGACAGCTAAGTATTTCAAAACTTGGTGTTACAGGTTCTTTGGGTGCATCCCCAGTTTTTACTTCATTGTCCCAATCAACCGCTGACAACCAATTAAAAAAACTTAGATTAAAATCTTTTTTTAAAATTTTATGAGTATCAATCCAAGATGAGATATCAACATTTATTTTTAAAGTATCAAAGTTATAAGACGTGTTTTTAAAAGAACTTTGTATTGAATTTATAAATTCGTTTTGGTCAGACTGGTTCAATGTCTTTTTCTCTCCACTTTTCATTCATATTTTCACCTTTTATTTTTTTCTGAAGTAAAACAATTCCCTCTTGCAGTGCTTCTGGTCGAGGTGGGCAACCTGGGACATATACATCCACAGGTATGAGTTGATCAACACCCTTTGTAACTGAATATGAGTCCCAATACGGACCCCCACTATTTGAACAAGAACCCATAGAAATGACATATTTTGGTTCAGGCATTTGATCATACAATCTTTTTACAGAAGGTGCCATTTTGTCTGTTACAGTACCCGCAACTACCATCAAATCAGCTTGTCTTGGAGATGCAGGAAGAGGAATGATTCCTAATCTCATAAAATCATGTCTTGGTCCACTAGCGGCCATTACTTCGATGGCACAACAGGCTAGTCCAAATTGAAAATACCACATATCATACGCTCTCGCCCAATTAAGTATTTTAGAAATAGGCTTAGGAACTCCAAATTTGTCTATTACTCCCATTTCAAGACATCCTTTCTAATTGCATAAATTAAACCAAGCAGAAGAATAAAAATAAAAATAAACATCTCAATTAAACCAAAATATCCAAGATTCTCGAGATTTAATGCCCATGGAAAGATAAATACAGCCTCAACGTCAAATATTACAAAAAGTAACCCAAAGATATAGTATCTAACATATGTTTGGCTCCATCCCCCTCCAACAGGATCTACACCACACTCATAAGTCTTAATTTTTTCTGGAGTAGGTTTCTTTGGACTAAGCAATGCAGATAAAGAAATAAAAACTAAAAACAATAAGAGTCCCAAACCTATCATTGCTCCAACCGTTACGTAATCTTGAAAATAAGAAATCATATATTAACTTTAGTATGCTTCTAAAATTTTAGTTTTTTTTAAAACATCGGTGGAATTCTTTTGTAAAATTTTTTGATGGATAAAAAAGAATTTCTCAATTCTCCAAACATAACAGACTTGATAAAAACAATTGTGAACAAATTATGTTCTGAAGAGGTTTTTAAATCAGATAGTAAATTACGTTTAAAGAAATATGAAAGCTCAATGAAAAAAATTAACTTCATATTAGTAGATGGCCTTGGTAGTAAAAATATTGAGAATTTAGACAATATACTTACACAGAACCAGACTGATGAAATTGTCTCAACATTTCCAAGTTCAACAAGTGTAGCTCTGGGATCAGTCAATTTAGGAAGCGACCCAATAGAAAATGGGTTGATTGGATATTACCATTTTGATAAATCCGAAAATAAATTAATTAATACATTGAATTGGAGAGGTTCGGAAAATTATTTACAGGATAAAAATTTTTTTTCTAATCAAAAAACAATTTGGAACATTCTCAATGAAAAAAATATAGTTTTTAATGTCATTCAACCTAAAGATTTAATCAACACATCTTTGTCAAAACATTTATATAGAGGGGCAAATCAAATTGGATATGAAAGTTTAGATGAACTTGGAGAAATATTCACCTTACCAAATATTTTAGATAATCAATTTAACTTTTTATATTATCCCGTGATCGATGTTGCTGCACATGTTTATGGTACAAATAGCGAAGAATGGTTAATAGAAGTTAAAAAGTTTTCTGAGTTTCTATCGGAAATAACAAAAAGTGATGTGGGTCGATACACTTGTTTAACAGCTGATCATGGTGTCATAAACGTAGATGATAAAAATAGACACAAGATTGTATATGATGATTCAGTAAAGATTTATGGAGACCAAAGATCGGTATATATAAATGGAGATATGAAAAAAATAAAAAATATCTTTAAAAATATCCCTGGACATTTCCTAGAAAAACAAGAAATAGAATCACTCATTGGATTGCCAAATGACGATGAAAGAAATAACTTTTTTCCTGAACATGTGTTCTTACTTGATGATGGTCATATTATTTTTCCAAATCATTTGAGTGCAAATTTAAGAGGATACCACGGCGGACTTACACCTAAAGAAGTCGCCATCCCATTAATTGAGATTGTTAGTTAAAAATGGTTTTGTCATATATAGGTATGGTTTTTATTTTTGTTTTAATGTTTTTTTTAATTAAAAAAATTAAATAATTTAATTAGGTTGGTAGGTTCCAAAGAATACTTGCCAAGCTAAAGCTGTTTTTGCTAGAAGACTCAACCATATATATGCTCTTTCTCCATACAAATAGTCTTTCCATTTTCCAACACCTTTATATTGGAGAACCATATTTATGGAAAAAGTATTGAAGAATAAAAATATACTTACAAATATCCAAACAACAAATTGAGGAACTCCTTGTGGATTGGAATCAGTAGCTACTCCGTCACCTATCAGATTGATAAATATAAATATCCATGGTGTAACACCAACTAAACACCCCATAATGTAACTTGTCCAATCAACTTTATCTGTATATTGGTTATTAACTTCCATCATCCAACCAAACCAACACATGGCAGCATTCATAAAGAAAATTCCAAGAAGGGCCCAAACATCATAAATTCCAACAAGTAATGCAATAAGGACAATCATTACAGAAGCGCTTATTGAATATTCAATCCATCTAACTTTGTTGATTCCTTTTGCAAGATCTTCTTGATATTTTTTATAAAATGGNCCAGAAATCAAAAAATGTGCAACAGCAGAAGCTAACAAAAATGTAGCCACGGCTGGACCAAAGTTCGTTATTTCTCTCCAGATTTCTAACTCTGGAACAAGTGCAAAAGATGAGGGATCTTCAGGGCTGCCTACACCAACCAGTTGAGTAAGCGTAATAGGCACAACAAAATCTGAATTTACAACAGTTCCTAGCCAAAATAATCCAGACCCTTGAATCAAGTGCATGAAGCCCATGATGATATTGAAACGTCTTAGTTTCCCTATTTTTTCAGATATCAAATTCCCCCCTTTGACACTCACATATTAATATGGAATTTACAAACATCTACTTAATTATGAATAAACAAGAAATGTATCAAGAAATCCAAAAAATGCTTAATGAAATTGAGGTTATCTCAAAATCTCTATCCTCATCAAGGGAATTTATATCAGAAAATTCTAACAAAAGAGCAAAAGAGAGATTAGCTGAAATAGAAAGCGATTTACAAAATATTGCAGGTAAAATTTCAAAAATTAATTCAGCGCTTTGAGGGAAAAGTAGTAACTTCGGTTACATCGATACATACTTGATCCCCTGGCTCAAAAATCATTGAAGGTAAGGATCTTGCTCTAAAAACTTCACCATTTTTATTTTCAAATGAGATCACNTGATCATGNCCATAGAATATACATTCCTTTACAATGTAATCCCCATTAGAGTCTAAATTAACTTCTATACATTCTGGCCTAATTGATACATCTAAGTCTCCNTCATATGCTGAATTGAATGTACCAAGCGAAGTNTTTACTCTTCCATTTGTAGAGGTTCCTTTTATGATATTTGGATCACCGACTGAGTTTGCTACTGTTTGNCTAATAGGATTTAAGTAAATCTCTTGTGGGGTTGCGCTTTGTATGACTTTTCCATTTTCAAGGACACTTACAATATCACAAACTGATAGCGCTTCTTCTTGATCGTGTGTAACGATAATTCCAGTAGTTTTTGTTGCTCTTAATAAAGAAACAACTTCTTCCCTTAAATCCCTGGCCATTTGTGCATCTAAACTTGTAAAAGGTTCATCCAATAATATGACTTCNGGTTTTGGGGCTAAGGCTCTTGCGATCGATACTCTTTGTTGTTGGCCTCCAGAAATATCTTGTGGNTACTTATTTCTATATGGTTGTAAGTTAGTCATGTTAATTATTTCTTCTAATCTTCCATTTTTAATTTCGTCCTTTGANAGACCGAANGCAATATTTTTTTCAACAGTTAAATGAGGAAAAAGAGCGTAATCCTGAAAAACCATACCAATTTTTCTCTCNTCTGGTGGAATATTAATTTTTTTGTCATAAATTACTTTATTATGCATTTCAATTGTTCCCTCGTCAGGATTNTCAAATCCAGCCAATAGCCTTAAAGCTGTTGTTTTACCAGATCCGGAAACACCTAGGATTCCAAAAATCGAACCATACCAAATATCAATATTGAAGTCTTCTAACACGATTTCGTCGCCATAAGATTTTGATAATGATCTAGCTCGAATAATTAAATTATCAAATACCATTTTTAAACCTCTAAATTCCTAGTACTTAATATATAAGTCGGAATTGCACTTATTGCCAACAATATAAACGCCGAAAATGCAGCTTGAGTAAATAACGCTTCAGATGCAAATGACCATACGTCAACTGCCATAGTGCTGAACTCTGTTGGTCTCAGTAGCAGGGTCTGAGGTAACTCTTTCATTGTTGAAAGAAAAACAAGTGCACCACCAGCAAATAAACCTCGATATATTAATGGGAAAGTAATTCTTCTAAATGTTTCTATTTTTGACTGTCCAAGGCCAAGACTTGCCTCAATATAAGATGACTTCACTTGTTCCATTGAAGCTTGACCTCCACCTATTGCCTGAGGTAAAAAGACAATCAAATAGGAAATTACTAGTGCAAAAAAACTTTGATAAATAGTAGGAAATAATTTTATGGAGATGAATAATATTGAAACACCTACTGCGAGATGAGGTAATCCATAAAGAGATAACATTATCTTTTCAAGAAGGTCACCAAATCTAGATTTGTACTGAGATATCAGAATTACGATAGGCATAGCTATAATTATTGCAAAAAATGAGGTTGTTATCGCAGCTGAAAAAGATCCAAGGATTCCAGGAATTGAAGAACTAACATCGTTCCCATAATAAATTCCTCTTAATAACCAAAAGCTCAATACAGAAATTGGAATAATCAAGCCAAGAAAAACTACAAGGCCTAGAAACGAGTAAGCGATTAATTTCCCTTTACCATTAAGTAATATTTTTTTTGGTATTCTTGGCGTTCCTGATACTTTTGCAGACCTTGAGGTATCAGATCCTCTTTGAGCAAAACTAATTATTAAGGCTAGAACAATTAGAAGGCTTGAGTAAAAAATTACAGGGTCTCCAAGTATGCTCAATTCATAATATGCATAAATAGCTTTCGTAACTGTAGAATATCGCATTAATGAAACTGCTCCGAAATCAGATATAACATAAAGNCCCACCAATAATCCAGAATATATTATGGGCTTTTTAAGCCGGGGAATAACAACATTCGTATAGACTTTGAATTGATTTACGCCGAGAGAACGGGCAGCATCTTCAACTGTTGAATCAAGATTCCTCAATGCACTTGTGCAAATGAGCTGTACATAAGGGTAAGTAAACAAAGTTAAAACTAACCAACTTCCTAAAAAACCCTCTATTCCAGCGATTTCATTAATACCGTACCTGTTAAAAATTTGAACGAATAATCCTTTGGGAGAAAATGCTGAAATATATGTCAAGGCCCCTATATATGAGGGTATAACTAATGGAAGTGCACACAAAGTGAATAAGATTTTTGATCCAGGAAAATCAAACCTTACGGTGATAATTGATATTATTAAACCAATTATCAAGCTTGAAAATACAACAGCAAAAAATACTATTAATGTATTAAACACTAAACCAAAAACATCCCATGATTCGAAAAAACTGGAAATAGATCTTGAGAAATTAAGAAATCTCCAAAGCATATAAATTACAGGAGAAATAAATATTACTAAAATTAGCGAATTTATTGTTAACAGAGTTTTTGGGATCCTCACATTTATAAGGATATCTATGATTTTAAGTTATTAAAAGAAAAATTCTGGCCAAGTTTCCTTGGCCAGAATCTTATTCGGTTTCGAGCTTACTAGTTAATTTAATGACTGACTAGAAACCTGCCTGCGCAATCAATTCAACAGCTTTTTCCTGCCAAAGTGCTAACGCTGACCAATTTAAATTCGATGGAGAATTCAAACTGTTTATATCTGGTAATAATGCATTTGGTGTTACACCTGGTACGAGAGGGAACTCATATACGGTATTAGTAAAATGCTCTTGAGCACTTGTTGAATGTAAATATTCAATAAATGCTAAAGCTGCTGGTTTGTTTTGACTAGTTGACAAAACACCTGCACCTGCTGGCATCACCATTGCACCACAACCACCATCTAAAAACACATTCTTAATAGGAGTATCACCAGCTTCAGCCAATGTTCTCAATGTGTAATAGTGATTAATCATTCCAATGTCTAGTTCACCTGCAGCTGCGGCAGCAACTTGAGGTGAGTTCTTTGGATATTCTGTATATCCCAGTCCATTGATAGCAGTTAACCACTCAAGAACTTTTTCTTCACCATCAGACTCAATCATGCATGCAATCATTGCAATAAAAGATGAGTTTGTTGGTGCAAGTCCCAATCTATTTCTAAATTTTTCATCATTTAAACCATAAATATCAGAAGGTAATTCGGCATCTGTTACATCTCTTGTATCAACAACTAAAGATCGAGATCTTCCTGATGTACCTACCCAAAAACCATTTTTATCAACAGCCCATGATGGGACGTTATCAAGTAAATCAGCTGGCAATCTATCAAATAGACCTGCTTTGGCTACAACGCCTAGACTTACTGGATCTTGTGAAAGAAAAACATCTGCTGGGCTAATTGCACCTTCAAGTTCTAAAGTCCCAGCTAGTGCAGCACTCTTTGCATATCTAACTTCAACTTTTACCCCTGAAGTAGCTTCAAAAGCAGCAATTACATCAGCAACTAAGCTTTCTTTTCTACCACTATAAATAACAAGTGTTCCTCCAACTTCTGCCTCAGGTTCAGCCAGAGCAGCTTCAACAGCAGCGTCAATAGCTTCTTGAGAAACCTCGCCTGCTGGTCCTGCTGGTCCTGCTTCACCTGCTGGTCCTGCTTCACCTTGCTCGCCTTCGGCGGCACATGCTGCAAAAACCATGAGCATTACAGAAATCAAAGCAATAAATTTTTTGTTCATTTTTTACCTTTATTAGCTTATATTTTGTTAATAGTAGTTAACAAATAAAGTTAACAGTAATTATTTTATAATTTTTTTTATTTACCTCCTGATTACTTATTTTTGAGATAAAAAGTTACAATTAATAAACTTATGAAAAAAGCTGTTCTTCTTGTTAATTTAGGTTCACCTAGAGAATTAAACAAAAAAAGTGTTAGAAAATATCTAAATATTTTCTTATCTGATGACTATGTAGTTGACATACCAAAATTTCTTCAACAACTTATTTTAAAGTTATTCATTTTACCTTTTAGGCCTAAACAAACATTACATGCATATTCACAAATTTGGACAGATAAAGGCTCCCCACTTATAATTTCNACATTAAAAATTAAGGAAAAGTTATCAAGAAAAACAGATTGGCATGTAGAAGTTGCGATGAGATACGAAGAGCCAAGTATTGAGTCAGCGCTTAAAAATTTACAATCTAAAGGNTATAACAAAATCTTTGTTTTACCGCTTTATCCTCATAATGCTATGTCAACTACTATTACTACTCAAGTAGAAGTGGATCGTATNGCAAAAGAAATTATTCCTGATGCTGAATTGGTATATATAAAACCCTTTTACAAAAATCAAAAATATATCAGTGCTGTTGCAANTTCTGTTCANNANTGCTGTTGCAAATCTGTTCAAAAATATCTCAATAAAGAAAAATTTGATAAGTTAATATTCAGCTACCACGGTATTCCAAAGAGGCAAGCTAAAAAGACAGACGAAACTGGATCACACTGTTTTGCTAGCAATGAATGTTGCGAAGTAGAAGAACTTGGTTCAGCTGATTGTTACAAGGCTCACACAGTACAAGCCTCAATTAAGATCGCAAAAGAGTTAGGGCTAAATGATACAGAATGGGAAATTGCATATCAATCAAGAATTGGTCCAGGATGGTTGACGCCTTTCACTGATAAGAGATTGGAAGCTTTACCAAATGAAGGTAAATCATCAATAGGAATTCTATGTCCTTCTTTTATTTCAGATTGTTTAGAAACATTAGAAGAAATTGACATCAGGGGAAGAAAAACTTTTTTTGATGCAGGTGGAGAAAAAATGACTTACATACCTTGTTTAAATGATTCTGAAGAAACTATAAATCTTATAATTTCCATAGTTAATGATGCTGAAAGTTTAAAAGTTAAATCTTTGAAAATTGCTTGAATAAAGCACGTGGAAATATTTTTCCGCCATTACGGACTACCCACATAAAAGCTACTAGTAAGTATGCAAAAGGACATGCCATATTATTATTTTACAACAATGTTAAAATAAAAGAAATGGATAACAATATTAAAGAATTAGAGGATAACCCCAAGTTAATAACTAAGTTTGAGCCATTAGTATGGTTAGCCTTTATTGCCCTTACCGCAGTTGTAGGTTGTCCTGTATTTTAGAATTTCTCAAAATGGCGATAATGTTAATACCTGTTAACATATCTACAATATGCAAATTGATGATTTAAACTCTCAAAATATCTCAAATGAAGATCAAATATTGAGCTATGAAGAGATAGAAAAATTTCCTAAATCATTTTATACCCATGCTGAAGCCATATTTCATCTGAAAGAAGTCGGTATTGAAATAAAACAAACTCGTGTTGCTGAGTGGCTTGGTGTTAGTAGAGCAAATGTATCACAAGTAGTTGGAAGAATGCAGAATAGCGGTTTAATTGAATTTAATGATGACTTGAAACTTACTGAAACTGGGGAATGTCTTGCAAAGAATATTGCAAGAAGACATAGAATAACTGAACGATTTCTGTCTGAGATATTGAACTTACCTTGGGACCAGGTTTACGAAGAAACCTCGAGATGGGAAAATGTTTTAAGCCCGATTACTGAAAAAGCAATGTTAAAAATGTTAGGTTATCCAAAAACAGGTCCTTTTGGAAACCCCATTCCATATTCAAATTATCAAGAAAAAAGTATGTTGAGTTTATTAAATGTAGAATCAAATAAAACTTACTCTATAGAAAAAATAACTGAAGAGCTGAAAAAAGACTCGTCAATGATTGATTTTCTACAAACTCATGAAATGATTCCTGGATCAACAATTAATGTTGCGGATGCAGGAGATTATTCAATAACCATCAGTACAAATAAAAATGATTATTTTGGTATTGATCAGTTTATAGCAAAAAGAGTATTTGTCGTCTGATATAATTTATGATTATTTTTAATCTGCTTAATAATTAAGATATGACAAACTTTTTAGAACAAATTCCTAGAAATCTATTTTTATATATAGGTGTTGGTATTTTTGTTTTGATTATTCTTTATAGGTTTTTTCCAAAAGTTTTTATCAAGATACATAAGCCATTCTTCTTTACGCTTGGTGTATTGTCATTATCACTTGGTTATATTGGAATAATAATTCCTGGCCTTCCCACAACTGTTTTTATTTTGATTGCAGCATGGGCTTTCTCAAAATGCTCAGATAGATTTACATTATGGTTAGAAAATCATAGACTTTTTGGTCCAATGATTTTAAATTGGAAAACATACAGAGGTCTTTCAAGAAGAGCTAAAAAGCTTGCTATTTTGATGATAATTCCGACCTTCGTTTTAACCATATTTCTAGTATTTTCACTCGTTGGAGATTTAATATTTGGTTCATTTGGAATAGCCCTTTGTGTTTGGTTAGCTACAAGACCTGAGCCACCTTTAGAAACCAGTTAAAACTAATTAGCTTCTGGGATTTGATAATCTATAGGTGAAACTTTATCTAATTCAAATACATCTCTAGCTTGAGCCTCATAATTCAGACCAATTGATATTTGGTCGCCTTCTGTAACTCTGTTTCCGTTTTCATCTAATCGAGCATTAAAGGTTGCTTTTTTTCCAGATTTACAAATTGTTTTTAACTCAGTTATTTCATCTGACCAGCCTAAAAGATATATACTTCCGGGAAATGGTTCTCCTCTAAAATCAGTTCTTAAGCCATAACATAAGACTGGTATTTTTAATTTGTCTACTACTAAGGAGAGCTGGAGTACTTGTTTTGGAGTAAGAAATTGAGCTTCATCAACTAAAACACAGGAGATTTTCTCTCTTTGATGTTCATGAGCTGTCCAAACATATAAATCATCTTCACCCTCGAATTTTTCTACATCCCTCTCAAGTCCAATTCGAGATGAAACCTTTCCTTCTCCAAATCTATCATCAAGTTTTGGAGTAAAAATTAATGTTTTCATGTTTCTTTCTTCATAGTTGTGAGCAGACTGAAGTAAGTTTGTACTTTTACCAGCATTCATTGCCGCATAATAAAAATAAAGTTTTGCCATGTTTTTATATTACCGTTTTATTGTTATCTTTATCCTTTTGTATCATATAAATATGGAAAATTTATTAAAGTATGGTCATATTCTAGGACTTTCAATATGGCTTGGTTCGATGGTGATGTGGGCAATGTTTGCTCCAAAATTATATAAAATTGATCCGACAAGAAATACAACAAACGTCTTAAGAAAAACCTTCAGCAATCTTTCTTGGGGTTCTTACGCATTATCTTTTCTAACTGGAGTTGGGCTATTTTTTTCAGTTGATAATCCCATGTCATCATGGGGAAGAGAGCTTTCAGTCTTAGCTTTTGCAGGTCTTCTAATAGGGCTTCACAGCTTTGCTTCAAACTTAAGTTCAGGTATTAGAGGTATGCTAAATGGATTTATGTTAGTGAGTGCCTTAATTGTTGTATATCTAGCGACAATTTATATTTAATTTGACCTAATCAAATCTAATTCTTGCTCAGTAATAACACCGACTCCTTGAAGGAGTATATTGCTTGAGCCTTCTTCAATTAAAAACCAATAAATTGTATCTTCATTTGGTATATCCAGGTCATTTTTAAAAGCCTCTTTATCAAGGTAAGCAGTTATTGTTCGATTACGAATTCTATCATCTCTGATTCCAGCCCTCATTACGCCATCTAAGTAAAGCTC
>JGI26062J44793_1000097_pt1 | contig 12530 bp, 16 predicted proteins | sample MarorgKNORR_S2LV_3_FD_44793 | JGI IMG/M metagenome (IMG submission 44793)
GATCAAAGTTGAGAAATGAAAAAAATTATGAACTTTCTGATGAAGTTAGAGATATATTAGAATCTTCTGGTTTGCAAATAGAAGATTCTGAACAAGGCATTCAGTGGAAAGTTACTGAATAGCTTTTGGATAATGTCCTAATAACTTAAATTCTTTAGAAACTTTGCTTATTTTTTCCTCAAGCTCAGATTGTTTTTCCAAGTTTTCTAATTCATAATCAATATAAAATTTATACTCCCAGGGTCTTCCCAGTATTGGTCGCGATTCAAGTTTTGTAAGGTTTATATCCAAATCACTAAAAATATTCAAAGACTGTAATAGCGAACCTGGCTTATCATCAGATATGAGCACTGATGAAACCTTATTTTTAACTTGTTTCTGATCAAAATCTATATTTCCAATAAGAAGGAATCTTGTATAGTTTTCTTCATGATTTGATATATTTTTTTCTAAAATCAAGAATCTTTCATCGCTTTCAAAATGTTCTCCAGCAATTGCAGCAGTAGTTAATTCATTTTCTTCTAAAATTTCAAATACACTTCCCGCAGTATCAAAGACTGGAGTAATTCTAAATTTATGCTTCTGTATAAACTTGCTGCATTGCTGTAATGCCTGTGGGTGGGAAATAACATTTGTAATATTTGCTATATCTGAACCTACTAGGCCTATTAAACTGTGATTAATTCTATGGACATATTCTGCAAATATTTTCAGACCACTGTCTATAAGTTCTTCATATGCTTCATTCACAGTACCTGCGATTGAATTTTCAACAGGCAGCAATCCAATGCCAGAATCAGATTTTACATAAGATATTAACTCAGTAAATGTCTCAGTCGGATGATACAGATAATCCGAGTATTCCTTTTTTAAAAGTTCCTCTGAATATGAGCCAGACGAACCTTGATAAGCAATTGTTTGTTTATTGTTCATTAATGTACTCCAGTGCTTCAATGTATCCCTGCACACCTTTTCCAATAATTGATTTATTACTAATATCAGAAATTAAATTTGTTTTTCTAAATTGTTCTCTTTGATTTATATCTGAAATATGAACTTCAACTATATCGTTGTTTTGTGAATAAGTCTGCAAAGCGTCCCTTATTGCAATACTTGTATGTGTGTATGCTCCAGGATTAATCACAACCGATGAATTTTCATTATTAATTAGGTTTTGTATATAATCAACAATTTCACCTTCAATATTTGATTGAAAAAAAACAGTTTTGATTTTTAACTTCTTTGCTTCAGAATTTATTAAATTTTTTAACTCATCATAGCTTGTTGATCCATATTGAGTAATTTCTCTTATGCCTAAAAAATTAAGATTTGGACCGTTGATAATGTATATATCTTTAATTTTGAATCACCTCAATCAATTCATCAAAGCTTATACTAATTAAATTAGGCTGTGATATATCTGATAGTAAAACAATATCTACAGAGTCAGATTTACTTTTTTTATCATCTTTTAAAATTCCTAATAAGTAGTCGATGTCGTTTACAAATTCATATGATTTTTTGTAATCAAGTTTTTCAAGATATGAAACATACAAATCAATTACTTCTTGTGGCAAACCAAAATGTTTCTTCGATAGTTCAAGTTCATAAATCATTCCTATAGCTACAGCTTCACCGTGTGATAAAGTGAACTTTGAATCTTGCTCAATTAAGTGGCCTACTGTATGCCCAAAATTTAAATATTTTCTTTTTCCAGTTTCTAAATAATCTTCTTCTACAATATCTTCTTTAATTTGTATTCCTTTTTTGATTATCTCANTATCTATTTTGAAATTTTCTGTAGAAACCAATTTATCAAATATTTCTTTACTACCAATTAGTCCATGTTTTACAAGCTCAATTAAGCCATCTTTATAATCTTTATCTTTCAAAGTATTGAGAAGTCAAAACAAACTACAACACCCTTGGGTAAATTAAAAGTGCCAATTTGGTTTTTTCCATAATTATTATTAAAACCATTTTTACCTCCATGAGATGCATCAACCATAGCTAATAAAGTAGACGGAACTAATGTAAAGGCAATACCCCTTTTATATGTGCTTGCAGCAAAAGAGCAGAGATCAAGCATAACCCCACCTCCAATAATTACTATTGCGTCTGATCTATTTAAATTTGATGAAAACATTATTTCCCAAATTTTTTCAACTGTTTCTAAATTTTTTGTTTCTTCAGAAACCTTTAAGTAAACATGACTTGCATTAAAATTGCTATGTAATTTAAATTGCTCAAGAGCAGAATCGAGAATAATTAAGCTCTCATTTGGTAAATCTTCATTAATATATTTAATTAATTCTTCACTGCTGCTTAGATAAATATTTTTAGGCATTTTGATTTTCCATTATTTCTAGTACTTTGCTTGTAGTATCTTTTACATTCTCATTGGAAATTTTATATTCCATCATCTCGTACCTTTTTATTCTATTTTTGTATCTACTTTCAAGAATTTCTCTTCCTGCACTAACTAGTGGTCTGTTTGAATTTTTAATTCTTTCCCAAAGGATTTCAAAGTTAAGACTTAAATAAATAGTTTGATTACTTTTAAGTAAATTTTCAAAAATATTGTCATTTTCTATTGCACCACCACCTAAAGAAATTAAATTAAATTTGTTTTGATTTACAAAAAATTCTTTTTCTTCAATTTCTCTAAAAAAAATCTCTCCTTTTTCTACGAAAATATTATCTATTTGACCATACTTATTCTCTATATTTTCATCCAAATCAATACACGTATATTTAGTTTGTTGTTTAATATTATTTAAAATCGTAGTTTTACCAACACCCATAAACCCACATAAATAAAATGAATTATTCATTTTCATATTTCATAGACCAAGTTTTATTTGCCAAATTAAAGCTATCAAGAGTTATATCTTTTATTTCATTAACTCTTTTTAAAATTAGTTCTTTATTATCTCCTCCTGTATTTTCAATCAGTGAATTTAAAAGGTCTATAGATATTACACTTTCAAAAATAGGAACAGCTCTAGGCACTGCACAGGTGTCAGACCTTTCATAGTTAGTTTCCGTTTCTTTCTGTGATGCCAAGTCAACACTTTTTATAGGAGTCAAAGTTGTACTTATGGGTTTTAAATAAGAAGTTATCATAATTGGCTCCCCTGTTGACATACCTCCCTCAAATCCACCTAAATTATTTGTGATTCGTTCAATATTTTGTTCATTTAAAACTATTTGATCTTGTACGGCAGTGCCAAAATCTTTAGATGCTTCTATACCACTGCCAACCTCAACTGCCTTAACGCTCTGCACAGACATCATAGATGAAGTAAGTTTTGCGTCTAGCTTTCTATCAAAATGAACATAGCTACCGCAGCCTGCAGGAAAATTTTTTGCAACTAATGTTATAGNGCCACCTAAAGTGTCTTTTTTCTTTCTTGCCGTTAANATTTCATTTATCATTAACTCACTTACTTCNTTATNNGGACAGGACACTTCAGATTCATCAACAAGTTTTTTAATTAGACNTATNTCTTCTAAATCAATATTTTCTAGCTTTTGNTGACCAATAGATGAAACATANCCTACAACTTCAACTCCAAGTTGACTTAGGATTTGATGACAGATAGCNCCTATTGCGCATCTAATTGCAGTTTCACGTGCACTTGCTCTTTCAAGTGAAAGCCTTATGTCATCATGTTTATACTTAAATGTNCCGACCAAGTCTGCATGTCCTGGACGAGGAACTACGAAAGGTTCTATTTCTTTATCCTTCCAATTTTTCCAGTCTTTATTGATAATCTTTATTGCTATAGGACCACCCGTTGATAAATTATTAATTACTCCAGAAGTAATAAAAATCTCATCTTTTTCAATATTCATTCTTCCGCCAGAACCTAAAGATTTTTGTCGTCTTGCTAAAAACTCATCAATGTAATTTTTACTTACTTCAAAATTTGATGGGATACCCTCTATAATTGCTGTTAATTCTGGTCCATGACTTTCACCAGCTGTCAGATATTTAATTTTCATAATCTATCCTTTCTACAATTTCCTTGTAAGCTTCGTTAAATTTTATACTTTGTCCTGTCCATATATTAAACGAAGATATTGCTTGAGCAATTAACATTATTGTTCCATCAATTGATGTTACATTTTTAGGAATTTCACTTGTTAGTTTCTTTGATACACCATATCCAAAGTTGAAGAACAATTCTAATTTTGAAAAATTAAGATGACTTATAGGAAGTTTTTCATTTTCATATGGTGGCATTCCTAATGGCGTAGTATTTATAATGACCTCAACATCACCAGCTATCTGATTAACCTCTGTATAAGTGAAGTCTCCATCTTTTTTATTTCTAGAAACTGTATACACCTTATTATTTTCTGATAACGTATACTTCGCAGTTTGAGCACTTCCTCCGCTACCAAGAATAAGTACAATTTTGTCATTAATATCAAAATTGATAAATTCAAAAGTTTGATTAATACCATCGACATCTGTGTTTGATAATAAAACATTGTTGCCATCTACTTTTACGGTATTTACAGCTTTAATATTTTCAACAACTGATGATCTCGAGACATTCTTTAAATCTTTAGATAAATTATAAATGTTTTCTTTATGAGGAATTGTTACATTATATCCATCAAATTCATTATTCAAACTTTCATAGATGTCTAAAGTAAAATTCTCAATTGGTAATTTTTTATAAGCAATATCAATATTCGAAATTTCAGAAAGACTTTGATGTATGTTTGGAGAAAAAGTCTTTGTTAATGGCCAACCTATTATCCCTAATCTAATTGTCATAATTTGCTCCAATTTTTTCAAGATCTGAAAAAAAACTAGGATAAGAATCTGAAATACAATTTATGTTATCTGGTTTAATACCGTTATTAATTGCTAGATTTGCAATTACACCAGTCATGGCTATTCTGTGGTCCTCAAAAGTTTTAATTTGTCCAGATTTTAATTTTTGAAGGCCATTAACTTTAAATCCATCAGGATTAACTTCTATATCTCCACCCAGTGATTGAATAAAGTTTTCCATAGATTCTATGCGGTCTGATTCTTTTATTCTTAGCTCACCTGCTCCAACAACAGTCGTCACTCCCTTAGCTTGCGTCGCCAAAAGAGTAAATATTGGAAATTCATCTACCATGTCAGACACATCTTCCTTATTAATCTCAACAGAAGATAAATTAGATTTTGAAACATGTATATCTCCAACTGATTCGTTATCTCTAACTTCTAATTTTCAATTGATATTTTTGCGTTCATTCTTTTTAATATTTTAAGAAAACCAATTCTTCTTTCATTGAGCAAAACATCTTTGATGATTAATTTTTTACTTTTCATAAGACCAAGAGCTATCAAAAATGCCGCTGAGGAAGGGTCTCCAGGCACGGTGTAGTTAATACTTCTAAGACTTGATACAGGTTCTATTGTTATAGAGTTGCCAAGTCTAACGGTATTTACTCCCATTAAATTTAACATTCGTTCAGTGTGATCTCTTGTTGGTAGCTCTTCAATGACAGTTGTCGGAAATTCATCATGATAAAGTGAGGCAAGAAGAAATCCACTTTTAACTTGTGCACTTGGTTTATCTGAATAGATACTTTCAAATTTATAATCTTTTGGTTCAAAATTAATTGGTAATTTGCCCTTGGTGTCTTTAATAGCGGCTCCCTTTTCACTAAGTGGCTTTACTATTCTTTTCATTGGGCGTTTAATTAATTGAGTACTACCGGTTAATTCAGACTTGAAATTTTGCTTTGACAAAAGACCTGTAAGTAGTCTTGCAGTGGTACCAGAATTTACTGCATTAAGTGGGCCTTCAGGTTGTCTCAAGCCATGTAATCCTACTCCGTGAACCTCTACTTCATTATTGTTGATTTCATTTATTTCTACTCCTAATTGTCTGAAAATCTGTATCGTAGCTTTTGTATCTCCCGACAATAAAATATTTTTGATTCTTGAAACTCCACTTGCTAAGGAACAAAGAATTACTGCTCTATGAGAAAGAGACTTGTCTCCAACAATACTTAAAGTGCCTTCAATTTTCATTACGTGAGGTCTCTTTCTCCAAACTTTTCTGCCAAGGCCCTGCGCCAATCAACGGTATCTGACAAATAACCTAACATAATTTTCTCGTCACTAATTTTTTGAATTTGTTGAAGTTCCGATATTAATTTATTAATTAAATCTTTTACATTGTCAACATTTGTTAGATACATATCAGAAATCATATTTGGTGAAGTCCTAGATAGACGAGTAGCTCCATCAAAACCTCCAGAGGCTAAATTTATCAATTCATTTAAATCTTGCTCTTTCATAGCAAGTGAAACTAAAGCAGAACTTAGAATATGCGGCAAGTGACTTGTCAAAGAAATTAACTCATCGTGTTTTGATTGATCAATCCATATCTCACTAGATTCAATAGCTTTTATAAATTCTGAAACTACTGCCTTGCTTTGCTCATCAGTTGATCTTGTTTCACATAGTAAAAATGGAGCCCCTTCGTACATTTCAGGAGTTGGTTCCCACGTACTATTGTCTGCGATACCGCATAGTGGATGTCCTCCTATTGCAGGAATAGTAGATGTATCCATTTTTTTACAGATAAGCTCTTTTGTGCCTCCTAAGTCAACAATTGCTCTTGACTTCAAAGATGGTTCTGAATCAAAATAATTTAAAATTTCATTAATTGGAGTAGCCAAAACTATAAGATCATACTCTATAGATTCATCATGATCCAATGATATAGCCGAGAGCTCTTTTGCCCGCCTAACATTTTCTTCTAAAACATCAGACCCACTTACTTCAAAGCCACTGTTTACTAATTTGATTCCCAAATTTGTTCCCATTAAACCAAGACCAATAATATGAATTGTTTTTAACATTAAAGTGACCTTCCAACCGCCTTTGCAACAATTGATGCTTTATTTATTAAAACCTCTAGTTCGCTTGGAAGCAATGCTTGTGGCCCATCACATAAAGCTTCCTCCGGCCTAGGGTGGATTTCAATTAATAATCCATCAGCACCAGCAGCTATAGCTGCTAAAGCAACTGGCTCAACTAAAGTATTGTCACCAGTTGCATGACTAGGATCAGCTATTACAGGCAAATGACTGTTCTGCTTCAAAAAAGGAATAGCATTTATATCAAATGTATTCCTTGTGGCGGTCTCATAGGTTCTAATACCTCTTTCACACAACATGACATTTTCATTGCCTCTTGATAGGATGTATTCACTTGCAAGTAGTAGCTCGTCCAAGGTTGCAGACAATCCTCGTTTTAACAAAACCGGTAACTTTGATTCACCAACAGCTTCGAGGAGTTTAAAATTCTGCATATTTCTTGCACCAACTTGTAAAACATCAACATATTTTTCCATCATTGATAAATGTTGAGCATCCATAATTTCACTAAATAGAGGTAATGAAGTAATTTCGGAGGCCTCTTTCAGCATTTTTAATCCATCTTCGCCCAATCCCTGGAAACTGTATGGTGAGGTTCTTGGTTTAAATGCACCACCTCTCAAACCATTTGATCCTGCATCCTTTGCAGCCATTGCAGTTTCGATTGTTTGTTCTTGTGTTTCAGCACTATCTGGACCAGCAATAATTGCAATTTCATCACCACCAATCTTAAGGTTTTGTATTTGAATGACTGAATTTTCTTTTTTGTAGTTTTTGCTTGCAAGTTTGTATGGTTTTCCAACTGGAATTACTCGACTTACATTTGGTAAAAGTTTCATCACAGCACGATGGTCATCATTTACTTTACCACTCACTGCTACAACGCTTCGTTCCACGCCAAATATGACTAGTGGTTCATGTCCCTGCTGTATTGCCTTTTCTTTTACCTTCTCAATATCTTCTTCAGTATGAGACTCTTTCATTACTATTATCAATTTTCCTCCTCAAAATAAAAAAATCGGGCTTTTGCCCGATTTCACAATACACACTTTAGGGCAACTTATATGTGCTCACTAAAGTAAAAGTATGTGTTATTTAATTTCATTAAAGAACATGGTAGCACAGAATTTAGTTTTGCAAATAATTTTTATCTATCGGGTCTTAAATTTTTTGCTTCGCCTAAATAAACATGATTAACTTCTGCTGAATCACTGTTTAAATTAATTAAGACACGGATACAACCTTCAAGATCTCCATCTATATCAGGTGCAAGTGTATCTATTGCAGCAACAGAAAACATTCCAAGCTCTCGAAAAGCTTTTGCTGGAAATGCTTTTGTTAGCTCTTTAGTAACAGTAAAAATAGCAGATTCTATATCGTCTTCCGTAATTGAATTTTGTTCAAAAATCTCACTAAGGAGTAATTTAGATGAGTCTAAAATACTATCTTGATTGTTCTCTACAACTGCGATTGCTCCACGAATACTTTTCATAATATTTGTTTACTATATAAAAAGAGTGGAACAATGTCCACTCTTTTTTAATTCTTAGATGTAATTTACTTACATCATACCTTCCATGCCACCCATTCCTCCTGGAGGCATTGGTGGTTCATCTTCTGGCTCTTCAGCTATCAAAGCTTCAGTTGTTAATACTAACGATGCTATAGATGTAGCATTTTGAACTGTTGATCTTGTTACTTTTGCTGGATCTATCACACCTTCTTTTACTAAATCAGTTGTTTCACCAGTTGCAGCATTAAGACCTACATTCCCCTTTTCAGACTTAACTTTTTCAACCATAACGCCACCTTCATAGCCTGCATTGACAGCAATTTGTCTTAATGGAGCTTCTAAGGCTTTTTGAACAATATTTCTTCCAACTATTTCGGCTTCAGTTCCGCCTGAAATTTTATCGATTGTGTCCTGCGCTCTAATTAATGCAACACCGCCACCAGCAACAATTCCTTCTTCAACAGCAGCTCTTGTTGCAGCTAAAGCATCTTCTATTCTCATTTTCTTTTCTTTAAGTTCAACTTCGGTTGCAGCACCAACTTTAACTACTGCGACACCGCCAGAAAGTTTGGCTAATCTTTCTTGGAGTTTCTCTTTATCCCAGTCTGAGTCTGAATCATCAATTTCTGCTTGAATTTGTTTTACTCTACCTTCAACATCTGCTTTTTTACCTTTACCATCAACAATTGTTGTAGCGTCTTTTTTTACTACAACCCTTGCTGCTTCACCAAGCATATCTACAGTAGTGTTTTCAGTTTTTAAACCAAGCTCCTCAGATATGACTTCTCCGCCGGTTAATATAGCAATATCTTGAAGCATTGCTTTTCTTCTCTCCCCAAATCCAGGAGCTTTTACAGCAACAGAAGTAAATGTTCCTCTTAATTTATTTACAACCAAGGTTGCAAGAGCTTCACCTTCAACATCTTCTGCAAGAATTAAAAGTGGTTTGCCTGAATTCATAACTTTTTCAAGTAATGGTAACAAATCATTCACTGCAGTTATTTTTGAGTTAACTATTAAAATATATGGATTTTCCATCACAGCTTCTTGTCTGTCAGCATCTGTAACAAAGTAAGGAGAGATGAAACCCTTATCAAATTGCATACCGTCTGTGAAATCAAGTTCCATTCCAAAGGTTTGTCCCTCTTCTACAGTGATAACTCCATCTTTACCAACTTTATCCATTGCTTCAGCAATTGTTTCACCAATTTCAGCATCTGCAGCAGAAATAGAAGCAACCTGTGCAATCTCATCTTTTCCACCTATAGACTTTGAGAAACCTGCAATAAAGTCAGTTACACTTTCTGACGCCTCAAGCATTCCTCTCTTGACTTCAATTGGATTTACACCAGTAGCAACTGCTTTCATTCCTTCATTCACCATTGCTTGTGCAAGTACTGTTGCAGTTGTTGTACCATCACCAGCTACATCATTTGTTTTCGATGCAACCTCTTTTGCTAACTGTGCACCCATATTCTCATATGGATCTTCTAAATCAACTTCTTTTGCTATTGTNACTCCATCATTTGTGATTGTTGGAGCTCCCCATTTCTTCTCTAAAACAACATTTCTGCCTTTAGGTCCNANNGTTACTTTAACTACATCNGCTAGTTTNTTTACACCAGCTTCGAGTCCTTTTCTTGCTGCTTCATTAAAAACTAATGTCTTTTTAGCCATTAACTTCTCCTCTTGTTAACTTACTTTTGCAAGAATATCTCTACTTGAAAGAATAAGATATTCTGTGCCTTCAATTTTAATTTCTGTTCCACCATATTTTGAATAAACGACTTTGTCGCCTTTATCAACGTCTGGCTTTATCTTTTCGCCATTATCATTTGGCTCGCCTGGACCAACTGCTACTACTTCACCTTCTTGAGGTTTTTCTTTTGCAGTATCAGGAATATAAATCCCTGATGGGGTCTTATTGTCTTCTTCTGACAATGGTTTTACNATAACCCTGTCTCCTAGTGGTTGAAGATTCATATATATTTACCTCCTAAATAAATATCCACATTGTGAATTTAATACTGTCTTGTTTATATATGTAAAAAAATTTTCTAAAAATTATACAATTATTGAACTCAAACGCACATCATCAGTGTTTATATCATTTGTTATCAAATTGTTTTGTGCGGCTACACAAATCATTGCAGCATTGTCGGTGGACAATTTTGGTGTTGGTAGGTATATATTAAGGTCTTTTTTTTCTGCAAAAATATTCATTTTTTCTCTAAGTCTTGAATTAGCCATTACTCCACCTCCACCAGATATACTTTTTACGCCAGTATCTTCAACAGCCTTAACAAAGTTTGATAAAAGTGAATCAACTATAGCTTCTTGGTATGAAGCTGCAAAATCAGATCTAGTTACTTTATCTTCAGAATCTAGATTATTTAAAAAATTTGTAGCTGCTGTTTTTAAACCTGAAAATGAATAATTATATTCATGTTTTGTTTTTGGCCTGGGGAGATCTATTTTTGTTGGGTCTCCACCTTCACCTATTTTTTGAATTGCAGGACCTCCTGGAAATCCGAATCCACAAAACCTAGATAATTTGTCAAAAGCTTCACCCGCTGCATCATCTATTGTTGTACCTAGTAGTTGGTAATTACCCCACTCTTCAACTAGTACAATTTGTGTATGGCCACCTGAAACTAAAAGTGTAATGAATGGTGGTTTCATTGTTCTATTTTCAATTAATGGTGCTGCCAAATGTCCTACCATGTGGTCGACAGTTAGAAATGGTTTATCTATGGACCAAGCTACTGACTTTGCAAAATTATAACCTACTACGAGACTTCCGACGAGACCAGGGCCATCTGTAGTTGAAACTATATCAATATCTGAAATTTGTAAATTTGCACTATTTAAAGATGAATGAAATATATTTCTTATCATCTCAGCATGTGCTCTTGATGCAACTTCAGGAACTACACCACCAAATTTTTCGTGTATATCTACTTGTGATGAAATTGTATTTACTAACAACTCGTCACCTTTTAGTATCGCAATAGCTGTTTCATCACATGAAGTTTCAAATCCAAGAATTATTTGGTCATCAAGCATATATTTTCTCCAAGTGAAATAAGTTAGCATCTTCGTTTACATAATAATTTTTTCTTACACCATATAGTTTGAATCCAAATGATTTGTACAAACTCATAGCTATATCATTTGATTGCCTAACTTCTAACAAAATTTTGTTGAAATCAGATACTTCAAAATAAGAAATTAGTTCCTTTGTAAGTTTTTTTGCAATTGAATTATTTCTATGACTTTCCAATACTCCAATTCCTAAAATATGAATATCAAAGAAAGTTTTTTGAATTGCAAGATATCCTACAATTTGATTATCTTGTTCAAAAACCCAATATACAAACTCTCCATTATTAATTTTGTTGTTAATCAAAACACTATCCCAAGCAGTCTCAAATAAACTTTTTTCTAATTTTGCTAACTTATCAGCTAATTCAATTGTAGATTTTTCAATAATCTTAATCATGGAAGTTGACCTTACCTTCTAAACTTTTTGTTGAAAATGAGACATCTGGTTCTCGCATATACTCAAGCCTGACTTCATTAAAATTTGGATAATCTTTATTTTTAAATAATTCTTTTCCAATATTAAAAATATTTTCAGATGACACATGTTCAGGAGACCCAAATTTAATGTATGAATTTTCACCAAATANATTTTCATTCAAGCTGTGCCAATCTCCTACTACAAGTTTTTTATCATTATCTTCTTCTAATTTAATCTTTAGGTTTTCAGCATTTAAAACCTCTGGTTCAGAATCTCTTACTACACCACCCGGTACTGGCTTATATAAACAAAAAGCATATTCCTCTCTCTTGATGTCAATAATTGTACAAATCTTTCTGTGGCCTGTGTGTGCGGCGAAAGCTAGTGCGTCCAATCCATTTATTGGAACCAATGGTATTCCAAGACTGCCACACACTCCCTGTGCGACTGCTAGTCCAATTCTCAGACTTGTATAATAACCAGGGCCAATATCAAGATATACTACATTAATATCAGACTTCTCTATTCCTGACTTCTTGGTTATTTCGTCGATTGATTTCATTAATAGATTCGTAGTACCGTTTTCTGATA
>JGI26062J44793_1000103_pt1 | contig 12265 bp, 9 predicted proteins | sample MarorgKNORR_S2LV_3_FD_44793 | JGI IMG/M metagenome (IMG submission 44793)
AAGCTCATTGAACAGGAGAGGGATATAGATTTCTTTAAAATAGATTTTGATTCGCTAATGCGAGATATAAATCCAACTTTAGAGAGTGCGGTCAACTATTATGAAGAAAACAGATTGCTATTTATGGATGATGAAAAGAGATCTTTCAATATATTATCTATAAATCAAGATCAGTTTAAAGAATCAATTGAGATCCCTGATGGTTTTATTGAATCTGAATATCAAGATTATCTTAATAGAATAAATGCCGCTGCTGAAAGAAGAGTCTCTCATATTATGATAAATGTCTTAAATTACGATTCTAGAGAAGATGCATTTGATACTCTTATAGGAATTCAAAGTAGGCTAGGAATTGATTTAACTTTTGAAGAAGCTGCATCCGAGTTAAGCGAAGACTTAACGTCTGCCGAACTTGATGGCGATTTAGGGTTCTCAAGCGGAGACAGTTTTCCTCGTCAATTTGAGGAAGCTTTAGACTCAATGGCTGTTAATGATACTTCAGAGATAATTGAGCTTGATGAATCATTTCATATCATTAAGTTTACTGAAGAAAATAAAGAAACTCCAAAGACAAAAGAGATAATGGAAGAGCAATTTATTGATGAGCTTATTGAGGCTGAATCATATGCTTTAATGCTGGACCTTAGAGATGAAATGGAGGACCTTTTGTTAAATGGTCTTCCTGTTGAAGCAATAGCAAATGCAGTTAACCAAGAGGTCATGGTCACAAATCCAACTAGTTATAATGACTTTAGTATATATGAGAGCGTGAGTGTCAAAGATTTTCTATATGGTATTGATTTTTCTAGTGACTTTGCTGAGATTCTAGAGCTTGATAGTGAAATAATAATTGCATCAGTATCTGAGGTTATAGAGCCCTCGGTGCTACCTTTTGACAATGTTACTGATGAAGTATTTGATCGTTTAAGAGAGGATCAAGCAAATCTTGAAATTATGGATCTTGAAAGAAGTCTTATACTGGCAATGGATGATGAATCATATGTTCTAGAAAATAGTAATGTTCTTAAAGATAGCTTCATTTCTGTAAAAAGAGGGTCAAAACTTTTCCCATCAGATGTTCTTAATAATATTTTTTCTTCTAAAGTTAATTCTGTAAATACCAAGAAAACTTTTAACTCAGACATATACATTTTTAAAGTAAAAAAAATAAATGAACCGACTGAGGATTTTATTAATGCAATCATGTCTGATTATGAGGAATTTTCTTCAAGCACATCCCTTGTAAAACTTAATTTAATTCTTGAAAAAGAGATAAATAAAGAAATAAGAGATAATATTAAAAACTTAAACATTTAAATAAATATGAAAAAAATAACGTCTATATTTTTGGTTGCCATTCTATATGGTTGTGGCTCATCAGTTTCTCCAGTTGATCAAGGCTTAATTGATCAAGTGATGCACATCGGCAATGGATCTGAGCCTCAAGGCCTTGATCCACACATCGTAACCGGAGTGCCTGAACATCATCTTCTTATAACTATGTGTGAAGGACTAACAACCTCAAATCCTAAGGGTGGTGCAAATCTTCCAGGAATGGCAGAAAGTTGGGAAATAAGTGAGGATGGTAAAATTTATATTTTCAACATAAGAAAGGATGCAAAATGGTCAAATGGTGACGACTTTGTTGCAGATGACATGGTTTGGTCATGGATGAGAGTCCTTACTCCAAGCTTGGGTTCGCAATATCCAGATATGCTTTACTACGTGGAAGGTGCTGAGGATTTCAACACAGGTGTCATAACAGATTTTGCTAAAGTTGGAGTCAAAGCAATAGATGATAAAACTCTAGAGGTAAAATTAAATAATCCAACTCCATTTTTTCTTGGACTTCTCAGTCACTATTCAACATGGCCAGTTCACAAAGAGACGGTCTTAAAGTTTGGTGAAATTGANGANAGACAAGGTTTGTGGACNAGACCTGGTAATTTTGTTTGCAATGGACCAATGAATCTAAAGTCATGGGAGCTTAATAAGAAAATCATAGTTGAAAAGAATCCTTTATATTGGGATGCTGATAAGGTAAAGCTTAACCAAATGCATTTTTATCCTGTTTCAGATATTAATACTGAAGAAAGAATGTTTAGAGCCGGACAACTTCATTTAACATCAACTGTTCCTTCTCAGAAGTGCGGTGTTTGGAGAGAGGAAGGTAATCCTAACCTCAGAATTGATCCTTATATGGGAACTTATTATTATCGCGCTAATGTGAATGTTAAGCCGCTTGACAATGTTAAAGTAAGAAAAGCTTTAACTTATGCAATTGACAGAGAAAAACTCACGGAAAAAGTCACCCAATGCGGACAAATTCCTGCATACTCATTCACGCCTCCAGGAGCAGCTGGATATAACCCAAACACTGAAATTCCATATGATCCTGAGCTTGCTCGACAGCTTCTTGCAGAGGCTGGTTATGAAAAAACAGAAGACTTCCCAGTTCTTCAGATTCTCTACAATACATCTGAGGATCATAGAAAAATAGCGTTAACAATCCAGCAAATGTGGCAACAAAACTTGGGAATTAGTGTAGAGCTAGAGAATATGGATTGGAAAGTTTATTTAAGTAGACAAAACTCAATGGATTATCAAATTTCAAGAGCTGGATGGATTGGTGACTATGAAGATCCAAATACCTTTTTAGATATTATGAGAACAGGGAGAGGAAATAATAGAACTGGATGGAGCAATCAAGAGTTTGATGAGTTAGTTGGAAAAGCTAATGCAACTGCAGATCAAGAAGAGAGATATAGGCTTTTAGGAGAGGCAGAGAAAATACTCATTGATGAATTACCAATAATTCCTGTTTATACTTATGTTCGTTCGTATCAGCTCTCGCCTGATGTAAAAGGATATTCACCAAATTATTTAGATCACCACCACCCTAAAACACTTTATCTAGAGCGAGATTAAATAATTAATGCTTAATGTTTTAATAAGAAGGGTATTAATAGCAATTCCTGTTCTACTTGTAGTTGCTAGCCTAACATTCTTTTTCATTAGATTGGCTCCAGGAGGACCATTCGATGCAGATAAAGTTGTTTCACCTCAAGTAATGAAGAACTTAAATGCAGCTTATAACCTCGATGCACCTCTTTATCAGCAATACTTTGATTATATGTCAGGAGTTATTGTTGGCGATTTTGGACCATCCTTTAGGTATCCGGGAAGATCTGTATCTGAAATGATATATACAGGACTTCCTATAACCTTTGAGCTGGCATTCTATGCTTTAATGATTGCAGTTGCGCTTGGAATATTTTCTGGTGTTCTGGCTGCTTTAAAAAGAAATACTTTTTTAGATTACTTCCCAATGGCAATTGCGATGCTAGGAATATGTGTTCCTACATTTTTAATGGGCCCAATTCTAGTTTTAGTTTTTGGTATAAATCTTGAATTATTACCAGTTTCTGGTTGGGATACTTTATCAGGAGATAAGCTCTTACCCTCAATAACCTTAGGCTTTGCATATGCTGCATATATTGCAAGGTTGAGTCGAGGAGGTATGCTGGAGGTCTTAGGTCAAGATTTCATAAGGACTGCCAGAGCAAAGGGTCTCAGCGAACTAAGTATTGTAACAAAGCATGCCATGCAGGGAGGATTATTGCCGGTTGTCTCATTCATGGGTCCTGCAATTGCAGGATTACTTGGTGGCTCATTTGTTGTAGAAACAATATTCCAAATTCCTGGATTAGGAAGATTCTATGTTGAAGCTGCTTTCAATCGAGACTACACAATGATTCTTGGAACAACAATTTTTTTCTCAGCGATGATAATCTTCTTTAACCTACTATCTGATTTAGCTGTGCTTTTATTAAATCCAAGAGCTAGGGAAAATTTATGAACAATTCCTCTCTTTGGCAAGATGCAGTAAGGAGACTTATCCAAAATAGGGCAGCCATGATTGGGGGCATCACGGTACTTGTGCTTATTATTCTTGCTATATTTGCTCCTTGGATTGCTCCATATTCTTATTCGTATCAAAATTTAGACCTCGGGGCCTCTCCGCCCTCTGCAGAGCATTTATTGGGTACTGATGTACTCGGAAGAGATTTGTTAAGCAGGCTTTTATATGGAGCTAGGATCTCATTATTAGTCGGTTTTGTTGCAACAGGAGTAGCTTTAGTTATTGGAGTAAGCTGGGGCATTATTGCAGGTTATTTTGGTGGAAGAGTTGATTCAATAATGATGAGAATAGTTGATGTTTTATATGGACTCCCATTTATTATTTTTATTATCCTTTTAATGGTTATCTTTGGAAGAAATATATGGCTCCTATTTGCAGCTATCGGAGCTGTTGAGTGGCTGACAATGGCAAGGATTGTAAGAGCTCAAGTAATTGGGTTAAAAAATCAGGAGTTTGTTCAGGCTGCTCAAGTAATGGGAGTCAGTAACATTTCTATGTTCAGAAGGCATATACTTCCAAATATTCTTGGACCAATAGCTATCTATGCAACACTGACAATACCTCAAGTAATGCTGTTAGAAGCTTTTTTAAGTTTTCTCGGCTTGGGCATCCAACCACCAATGAGTAGTTGGGGGACCCTAATAAGATATGGCGTTGAATCAATGGAAGAGTATTATTGGCTGCTGATATATCCCGGATTAACTTTCACAATAACTCTTTTTGCTTTAAATTTCTTTGGAGATGGCCTGAGAGATGCTCTTGATCCAAAGACCTCAGATAACTAGAAAGCTTTTATTGTAATTTTTAAGATTTGGCCTGGCCTTAAAACATCCAGATTTTCATTATCTTGCTTGATTGTTTTGATAGATACATTAAAAAGCTTAGAAATCTTTGACAAGTTATCACCTTGTTTTACTGAGTAGAGAATTGTTCTTTTCTTTGACTCTATATTTCTATAGATATTCTTATTGCCTATATTTAGGACTTGTCCAATTTTTAATACCGAGCCATCAGAAAGGTTGTTTATATCTACTATCTTTTTTTCGGAGACACCAAACTTTCTCGCTAAACTCCAGAGAGTATCACCTTCGCTAACAACATGAGCTTCAAAGGGAATAAGAATATTTGATGATGCTTGCCCAACAGGAATTAGCAATACTTGATTGATTGACAATGTATCTGACTCAAGCTGATTCACTTGCCTAATAATATCGATCCTTGTTCTATATTTTTTTGCTAATACCCACAAACTCTCACCTCTAGTAACGTCGTGCGAAATCCAGTTTATTTTTTGAGATTGAATATATTCTTGTCCATTTCTTTCATATTTAATCTTATTTTCAATTGGGATATAAAAGGTGCTTACCATATTTGGGTCAGTTGCCCATTTTGTGTAACCTGCATTTAGCTTGTAAAGTAGTTCAGGTTTTAGATTAAGAAAATCACTAAAATTCAAGATCTCTATTTGTTCTTCAAAAGAAATTTTATCTACGACCTTTGAATAGGGAATCTCTGGAAGATCAATATTATATTTTTCATTATTATTTATAAGCTCAATTAATGCTAAAAACTTCGGAATATAGTTTCTGGTTTGAGCTGATAGTGGTAAATCCTTATAAGAAAGAGTGGAAGTTCTTCTTGTATTTCTTTGAATAGCCTTTGAAGTAAAAGTTGGCCCAGCATTATAGGCAACTAGAGAAAGATAAATATCTTTATTAAATCTTTTATACAGGTAGTCAATATATCTAATAGCAGCATCTGTTGATTTATAGGGATCATGCCTTTCTTCAATCCACCAATTTTCTCTCAACCCAAGCAACTCTGCTGTTTTAGGCATTATTTGCCATAATCCAACCGCTCCAGAAGAAGATATAGAGAATGGATCATAGCTACTTTCAATAAATGGTAAAAAAGCAAGCTCAATTGGCAAGTCGTTTCTTTTGAGTTCCTCAATTACATAATATAAAAAATAATAAGAGTTTCTTAAGTAATTTTCGAAAAGGTCTACATTTTTAAGATGTTGATTCATGTAATAAAGTGTTAAATCATCAATCTCATAATCTTTTACTGTGGCTTCACTTTTNAAAACCTCCCAAATACTAATAATTTCTGGAGTAGGTGGGTCNATATTTGCAACTTCAATTATTTGATTGGCCTCAACAATCTCTTCATTTTTTGGTACAGAGAGATCAGGGATCAATTCGATAGATTCATTATCGGTAACCTCTACAATCTGACAGCCAGGTAGTAGTAGAATGAGAATCAGATATTTTATGTTGAGTCTTTCCATTCTCGAATGTGTTTGAAGATTTCATTTTCAGACGGTACATCCAGTCCAAATTTTTCCATGAGTTGAATATTATCACCTAACAAATCACATCTTAAAAAAGGATTCGTTTTTTTTTCAAGCTCAATGGAAGAGGGAAGTGAGGAACCNTTTGTCATAATAAGATTNTCAATTCCACTATTTCTCATTATCAGGTCATTATTTTCTGGCTCGACTTTAATTGAGAANAATAAGTTGTTCTTTGTATACTCATGTCCACAATATATTTGTGTGCTATCTGGTAATTGCTTTAATTTATTAAGAGATTCAAACATTTGATCAAATGTGCCTTCAAAAACTCTTCCACATCCNCCTGCAAATAAGGTATCTCCGCAAAAGAGAATATTATTTTCTTCATTATAAAAAGCTATGTGATCAAGAGTATGTCCAGGAACCTCAATGACTTCAAATTTTATACCCAAACTTGAAAGGGTATGTCCTTGGGTAACTTCTTCTTGAATCAGCTTATAACTATTTTGAGGTCCATAAATAGATCCAGAAATTATATTCTCTAATTCGGGAACTCCAGCTGTATGATCAAAATGGTGATGAGTTATAAGAATATCCTTTAAATTTTTGTTGGTTTTATTTAAATAATCTAGTACCGGTTTTGCATCGCCTGGATCAACAACAGAAACCTCTTCATTACTTTCAATCAACCAAATATAATTATCAGTGTATGCCTTTAATGGTTTAATATTAATCACATGCAAATTTTACAACTAACGAGATGAAAACTGTAATTATTTACACTGATGGAGCCTGNAGAGGCAATCCAGGACCTGGNGGTTGGGGAGTACTTATTGAATATGGCGAATTAAGTAAGCAGCTTTATGGAGGAGATGTTTCTACTACTAATAATAAGATGGAGCTAACAGCAGCGATTATGGCTCTTAAAGAAATAAAAGAGCCTTGCGAAATCAACCTTTACACAGATTCAAAATATGTTCTTCAGGGCATTGAAGAGTGGATACATAACTGGAAAAAAAGAGGCTGGAGAGGCGCAAACAAGAAACCAGTAAAAAATATTGATCTTTGGAAAGAATTAGATGAACTTAGAGATAAACATAATATAAAATGGAACTGGGTCAAGGGTCATTCAGGTGATCCAGGCAATGAAACTGCAGACATGCTTGCAAATAGAGGCATAGACGAACTTTAAAATGGAAAAAAGACATATAGTACTCGATACAGAAACTACTGGTTTGGAGGTAGAAAAAGGACATAGAATAATTGAGATAGGCGGAGTAGTAATGAATGGTAGGAAAAAAACTACCGAAACATTTCATGTTTATGTCAATCCACAAAGAGAAATTGATAAAGAAGCTCAAGAAGTTCATGGGATATCTAATGAAGACGTTCAAGATAAACCTCTTTTTTCTGAGATTGCAGAAGATCTTTTAGAGTTTATCGATGGCTCAACACTGGTAATTCATAATGCAGACTTTGATGTTGGTTTTTTAGATGCTGAATTTAAAATAGCATCATCAACTTATCCAACAATATCTGAGATTTGTGAAGTTAAAGATACACTCGCAATNGCTAGAAATAAGTTTCCAGGACAGAGGAATTCCCTCGATGCGCTATCAAAACGTTTTGATATTAATGGCTATGATAGGACTTATCACGGAGCCTTACTCGATGCCAATATATTAGCTGATGTTTATTCAAACCTTACAGGCGGTCAAAGCAAAATTAATTTCGCAAATGATTTTGATGCTGATCTTCAGGAGGATAATAAAAAGCAAACAAGAAATCTTTCAAATGATTTTGAAATTACTAAGATTATTACTTCTGAAGAAGATCAACTTTTGCATTCCAAAAGGCTTGAAGAGATTGAAGAAAAGATTGGTAAAAAAACATTATGGAATTCTTAAATGAAGGTAACTAGATTTGCCCCAAGCCCTACAGGCAATCTTCATATAGGAGGAGTAAGGACTGCTTTATTTAATTATGTTTTTTCTAGACAATCTGGTGGCTTGTTCTTAATAAGAGTTGAGGATACTGACAGAGAAAGATCAAAAAAGGAATATGAAGAAGATATAATTTCTGGATTAGAGTGGCTCGGGATATCTCCTGATAAGGAACCAATAAGACAATCAGAGAGATCAGATATTTATCAAAAAGCTGCTGAAAAGCTTATTAATTCTGGAAATGCCTATTGGTGTGATTGTTCACCAGAAGATTTAGAAGAAATGCGCAAACAGCAGACAGCAGCTGGAGCAAAACCTATGTATGACGGTCGAAGCAGAGATCTTGGCCTAGAGAAATCAGACAATACAGTTCTTAGATTAGCAACTCCACTTGAAGGAGAAACCATTGTGAAAGATTTGATACGCGGCGAAATAACTTTCCGTAATAGCGAATTGGATGATCTTATTTTAATGAGAAGTGATGGAACTCCTACATACCATTTCTGTAATGTTATAGATGACTTCGATCAAGGCGTAACTACNGTTATTAGAGGAGAAGATCATATAAGCAATACACCAAGACAAATTCATATCCAGAAAGCGCTTGGCTATCCAGACCTTGAGTATGCNCATTTGCCTTTGGTTCTGGGTGAGGATAAAAAAAGACTTTCCAAAAGGCATGCNGCAACAAGCCTAAATGCTTACAAAGAAATGGGATTTACCAAAGAAACAATTATAAATGCCTTAGCATTACTTGGCTGGTCAACTGAAAATGAGATCTTTTCAATTAATGAATTAATTGAATCATTTAAGCTAGAAAATGTTCAAAAAGCTGCAGCTGTATTTGATCTAAAAAGATTTAACTGGGTTAGCTCCCAGCAACTATCAAAATTGAGTGAAAATGATTTTTTTGAAGCAATCAAACCCTTTATGGAAGACGAAAATATTAATGAAAACTCTCCAAATTATAAAAAGATTCTTCTTGCAATGAGAACTGCAAAGACTAATCTTAAAGATATAGCTCAGGCAACAAGACCATTCTTTTTTGAATTAGATGGCTATGATGAAAAGGGTGTTAAGAAGTTTCTAAATGAATCTCTTGAAACACTTACATTCGCCTCAGAAGTGCTTTCAAAAGTTTCTGAATGGAATGAAACAGAATTGGATATGGCATTAATCAAAGTTAGAGATTATTTTAATCTTCCCATTCCCAAAGTAAATCAACCAATGAGAATAGCGCTTGTTGGTTCTACTGTTTCACCATCACTTGGTTTAACTTTAGAGCTATTCGGAAAAGATAAGTCATTAGAGAGGATACAAAAAGCAATAGATTTTATTAGTTAGACTTTTCTATTGAAACTCCAGCATTTGGTCTTCTTAGATCAGCAAAACCATAATTAATTCCATCAATGATCTGAATCGATTGAGTGCTTCCAATGGTATCTGACAATTCTAGTTGATGACCAATCCTGTCTAAAAGGTTTAAATTATCCTGACTTACTGTTGACTCAAAATCAAGATCATCATAAGGCCAATCTTTGTGTATTCTAGGAAGCATAGTCGCATCACCTACATGTAAATTAAAATCTATCACACCTGTTACCACTCTTAGATTTGCAGCTGGTATTTGAGAGCCACCAGGAGATCCAGTAATTAAAGACAACTCTCCTTTTTTATTGAATACCATTACAGGATGCATTGTACTCATTGGTCTTTTACCTGGNTCAAATCTATTCCCAGGACTTGAAGCTCTGCTTGAAGAGGATTTGTCACCATATTTATAGGCAAAATTTCTCATCTGGTTATTCATTAGTATCCCTGTTCCTGGAATCGTCACTCCTGATCCAAATGAATATCCCAAGGTATAGGTGTTGGAAACTGCATTTCCATTTCGATCTACAATGGAATAGTGTGTGGTATCTTTGCTTTCTTCAGCATAGTTATACTTTTGAATTGCAGAAGCTCTAGATGCTTTATCAAAACTAATNTTTTTGGCTAGCAATTTAGCTCTGCCTTTTGATATAAGTCCTTTTGTAGGCACTTCATAATAGTCGGGATCACCAACATGGTGAGACCTATTGTTATGTCCACGCCTTAATGCCTCTGCTAAAAGATGATAAGTTAGCGAAGAGTCCTTCCTATATTTTTCAAGATTATAATAACTTAGTACATTCAGAGCAGTTAGAAATGTTATTCCTCCTCCTGATGGAGGTCCTTGAGTATAAACACTGTATCCTCTGTAATTAACTCCAACCGGATCTCTAAATTTAGAAGTATATTGCTTAAGATCATTGCTATCTATAAAGCCACCATTGTCTTCCATAGAAGATTGAATTTTTTTGGCAACCCATCCATCATAAAACCCATCTTTTCCTTCCTCAGCTATTGCTTCAAAAGTTTTTGCCAAATCAGGTCTTTTCATAATAGACCCAATAGCTACAGGTTTATTATTTTGAAAATATATCTTTCTTGATTCAGGATCTTCTTTAAGCTGATAGGAGCTCCCAATTGCATTATGTAAGTCATAGGAAACAATAATTCCATTTCTAGCCTGATCAATAACAGGTTGTAAGACTTTTTTAAGAGGAAGTTTCCCAAATCTTTCATGAGCTTCCAAGAGACCATACACAGTCCCAGGAACAGCAGACGCTTTGTAATCATATTTAGTTAAATCATAATCATCATCTTGTATTTGCGCTGGTGATTTAGATCCAAATAAAGCTTTTAAATTAGAATTTAAAGATGACCTGCTTCTATAGTCAATTGAAAATAATTCCTCTGACTCTTTTATATAAACTAACATAAATCCGCCACCACCTATATTTCCTGCTCTTGGTAGAGTCGTCGTTAATGAGAAACCAACAGCTACTGCTGCATCCACTGCATTACCTCCTGATTCCAAAATCATTGATCCTATTTCTGAGGACTCAAGATTTTGAGAGACAACCATGCCATTTTTTGAAATTGTAGGATGGAAAGGTGACTTATAGTCGAGGTAAGCATCTAGATGAACATCTTGTATTTGAAATAGAAAAAGAAAAAAGAATATTCTTGAAAATTTCATTAAAAAATAACTTTCGCAAAGTAGTAAGCAAAAACTGTTACTACAAAAATACCAGCTACATTAATTAAGAATCCCGCTCGCATCATATCAATAATTTTAAATTTATTGGCTCCATATACAATTGCATTTGGGGGAGTAGCTACTGGCAACATAAACGCGCAGCTTGCAGCGAGAACAACTGGAACAGTTAAGACTTCTGGAGCAACACCAACAGCAACTGCAACTGCTCCAAAAACTGGTAAGAAAGTTGATGTTGTTGCGACATTGCTAGTCACTTCTGTCAAAAATATTATTAGCGCTGCAACCGCCATTACAAGGATTATTAGTGGAACTGTTTTAAGGCTTACCAGGCTTTGACCTATCCAAAGGCCCAAACCGGTGTCATTAATTTGTACACCAAGCGATAAACCTCCACCAAAAAGAAGTAATAAACCCCATGGTAGTTTGCTTGATTGCTCCCATGAAAGTAATTCTCCATTTCTTCCGCTAGATGGAATTATAAATAAAGCAATTGCAACAAGGATTGCTATGCCAGCATCGGTGAGACCAATTACGTAGTTATCAATAAGGCTTCTAAACATCCATAAACCTGCTGCGATGAAGAAGACTATTCCGACTCTAAATTCATCTTTGGACATAGGACCCATATCAGCCAACATTTTTGAAAGAGTATTCTTTGTTTCATCTGATGAAGCAAAATTAACAGGATAAACAACTTTTGTAAGAATTAACCATGCTAAAGCAAGCATACAAACTGAAACTGGAACACCTAACTTCATCCAGTCAATCATAGAAATATCCAGACCATAGACTTCCAGCATAAAAGAGCTAAAAACAATGTTAGGTGCTGTACCAACAAGTGTAGACATTCCTCCTATAGTTGCAGCATATGCGATTGAAAGTAATAGCGCTTTATCAAAATTATTTTTGTCTTTTTCCGACATATTTGGAACGGTTTTGGCTACCACTGAACATATTGCAAGCCCAATGGGTAAAAGCATCAATGTAGTTGATGTATTCATTACCCACATACTTATGAA
>JGI26062J44793_1000105_pt1 | contig 12233 bp, 10 predicted proteins | sample MarorgKNORR_S2LV_3_FD_44793 | JGI IMG/M metagenome (IMG submission 44793)
AATTACTTCCGAGTCTGGAAACGCATCAGATGTTATAAACAAAGCTGATGAAAGATTGTATGATGCTAAGAAATCAGGAAGAGATAAATTTGTTATTAGTTAATAATGGAGAAATAAATGGCAAAAATTTTGTATGTTGAAGATAACGAAATGAATAGAGATATGTTGTCTAGAAGATTACAGAGAAGAGAGCACGAGATTTTACTGGCATTTGATGGGCAAGAAGGCCTAGATATGATGAAATCTGAAAAACCTGATCTAGTTCTTATGGATATGGGGCTTCCCGTGATAGATGGATGGGAAGCAACAACAACAGCCAAAGGAGATCCTGAAATAAAAGATATACCTATAATTGCTTTGACCGCTCACGCCTTAGAATCTGATAGAGTTAAAGCCCTAGATTGCGGTGCTGATGATTTCGATACAAAACCAGTAGACTTCAAAAGGTTACTAGGAAAAATCGAAGGACTCCTAGGATAAGATTCTTATTGATTGTAGATATTAGTAACTATGGCTGAGAGTTCATCCATAGAAACCTCATCTTTCTTGACCATTCCAGCAACATTCTTTTCAAGCATCTCTATTTGCACTTCCGTAAGATCTTTGCCTGAATATACAAGCACAGGAACCCTTTCCGTTTCATTAAATTCCTTCATATAATTCTCTAAGAACTCAAATCCATCCATTCGTGGCATCTCTAAATCAAGAACAATTAGGTTAGGATTTTTATTTAATTTTTCTAAGCCCTCTTTGCCATCTTTGGCAGTATCAAATTTAAAGCCTGCATCACTTAGCATTCGAGAGAGTAAATCACGCACATCGGCATCATCATCAATGATCAAAACGGTTCCATCCTGATCAGCTACAGAAATAAGTCTGGATACCGTTTCCAGGAATAAATCTCTATTGATTGGTTTTGTTAAATAATCGTCAGCACCTAGTGACTGAGATAAAACATCTTGTGACAATTGACTTACCATGACTACAGGCATTTCCTTAAGTTCAGGATCACTTTTACATTCCTTCAATATTGACCATCCGTCCCTTCCAGGCATCAAAACATCNAAAAGAAGTAACTTTGGTTTCATNTCTCTTACAATTTGCATACCCTTTTCACTATCAACAGCACCTACCAGTTTTAAACCTATTTTTGATAAAGTTCTNCGTATTAGGTCGTGCATAGCAACATCATCATCAATTAGTACCACTATCTTTTCTTCTTCAGTTAATTTGTCAATTGAGTTGCCACCTTCTACTTCATCATAATCTTGAGGACATTCCCTTGGGACATACAGAGTAAAGACCGATCCAACTCCTAGTTCACTAGTGACAATTACATCACCTCCCATCATCTCAGCTAATTTTTTTGTGATGGGAAGTCCGAGTCCTGTACCGCCATGTTTTGCAGAAGTTGACCTTTCTGCCTGTTCATATTCTCTAAAAACCTTGCTTAGCCCTTCCTCAGACATACCCTCGCCTGTATCAGTTACAGCAAATCTAATCATCTCTATGCCTTCTTCTAAAAAGGTATCAACATCTAGGGTAACGGTTCCATTCGAGGTGAACTTAAAACCATTACTTAGAAAATTTGTTAGGCATTGTCTTATCTTAGTTTCATCTTGTGTCATGGAACCAAGCGCATCTTGCAGATTAACCTTGAATCCATTGTCATTTGATGCTGCTAGTGGGCCTGTCACATCCTTTATAGTATCAACCATACCTTCTATCTCGAAACTAGTAAGGTATAGCTCCATTCTTCCGGCTTCTATCTTGGAAATGTCTAAAATATTGTTGATAAGGGATAAGAGGTGGCTTCCAGCCGAAGTAATTTTCTTTAGATCAGGCAGTAAATCATCATAACCAAGGTCTTCACAATCCTCTGCTAACATCTCTCCATAACCTAAGATTGCATTTAAGGGTGTTCTTAATTCATGGCTCATATTTGCAAAGAATCTAGTTTTCTCAGCATTTGCNTCTCTAGCCTCGTCTCTAGAAGTTTCCATCTCACTTGTTCGAGCTGAAATTAATGCATTTACCTCATCCGACATTCTCGAGAAGGCTAAAGACATTAATTCTACGGAAGCTTCTTCATTACCTGCACCATCTCCCTCTTTAGCAAGTTCAGTCATTTTCTTAATATCATCGAGAATAAGTTTTTGTGCGTTACCTTCTAACTGATCTGCGAGGAAAGACATTTTTTCAATTATCACTCTATCTCTTTCTTTTCTTCTTTTTGCCTGTTCTTTTCTGATGTCTTCCATCTCCAAGAGATGGCCTCTATAACTATGAAGTGCTGTGGAAAGGTGACCTACTTCATCATTTTTTGAGGCTAAGAGTCCATGGCGTTCAGGCATCTTTTGAGTATGATCTCCTTGCGTCAAACCTTCTAAAACTGCAATAGCTCGTGTAATTCCTCCAAATGTTCTGTAGGTTATGTAAGCAGTCAAACCAACAATAAATAAAATCATAAGAGCTGATATGAAATAACTCCTTGCAAGAACTTCAGAGGCCCTTTCCATAGCAAGCTTCTCGTCTTTAAAAATAAATAATTCTGCTTTGTCTGAAGACAAGTAAGTGCTTAATGGAATTAACGTAATAGAAGTTCCTAGATCAGTATCTTTTGAACTATGTCTGCTCCCATTTTGGACCATCAATGAATTGGCTTTTTCTACAATTTCAGAGTAATTCTCGATACCAAATCTTGATTCAGAACTGAAATCATCAGAGGAATAATCTTCTTCAAGAGAGATTAGACCTTCAGGAGTTTTTATACCTGTCCTGACCTCAAATTCATCTTCAAAAATCTCAATAGCTTTTCTCACATCCACTCCCAGAATTATGTTGGCAAAAGTTTCTTGATTAACTTTTATTGGAAATGAATAAGTTTGATTTAAAGTAGCCGTTTGGACATTATCAGCATCAAGTATCTTTAATGTCGATTGTCTTGGTCTTTCTGAGATATCTTTAATATGGGAATCTAAATAAGAAAAAAATTCAGGTCTGGCTTTAGGGCTGCATGCATCAATACCCAGTAAATCTAATGCACTGCCACAATAAAATCTTTGTCCATTTGGAAAATAAGCCATTACAAAACTTAACTCGCCATCATCCAATTCCTCTTCAAAAATATATTCAATTAAATACTGAAGATCACCAAGTGATCTGTTTTCTATGGTGTTGAAAATTGGATTCAAATAACTACCTGAAGAATCAACTTCGTCTATGAAAGTTTCATCATCTGGATCCCAGATATCACCTTTTTCACCAAAACCTGGAAGCCAGCTTGCCATGGATTCATAGGTGCTATTGAAGGTTTGATACCAGGCNGACTCATAAAGTACTACCAAGGACTCACCCGCGGCATCTTCTTGAATTGAGTCTCTACTGTCTGTAGAAAAATAGAAAACTACCGTTACTAGTAGATACCCTACTACTACGAACAGCAGAAGTTGCAGTCTAATTGACATGTTTGAGAGAAATGCTAGGTGACCTTATTGCAGGTCAAAATTTAATCTTACTTGAACATTGTTAGCTTTGACAGATTGACCATTGAATGAAGGAGGCATATATACCCATTTTCGAACTGCTTTAATTGCAGATCTTTCAAAAACGCCTTGAGGTGCAGCTTCAACAACATAAGGATCTAAGACTGCTCCATCAGTATCAACGTCAAATTCAACAACTACATAACCTTCTTTGCCAAGCCTTAAGGCTTTTCTTGGGAAAGAAGGTAACTTTGCATAATTTCTCTCAACAGTTATCTCTGTTTCATCTTCTCCAACATACCCGATNTCAGTAATTGCGGAGATACTTGAAGCAAATATTACTGCAATAAAAGTAGTTAAGACTTTTACTGATAAATTATTAACTTTATTTAAAGACATTATGGTTTACTCCTGTATATATCTATATTATACACCTTTTATAAATCTAAGATCACAATGAGTAAATCAAAGAAAGTAAAGCACTACTTAGCTGGACAGCGTTACTGGGAAGTATTTGTCATCGATAAAGAGGAAACTGTAGGACACGCTTGTGAATTGATGGACAAAAATAGAATCGGAGCTTTGATTGTAGTTGATAAAAAAACTGATGTTGAACACAGTCATGTCATTGGAATAGTCACAGAAAGAGATATCGTCAAAACCATTTCGCATCATCTAGATAATATTGAAGATAGAACAGTTGATCAAATAATGACAAATTCTGTTGTCAGTACCACACCTGATGCAACATCTGAAGAAGCTGTAAATTTAATGGTTGAAAATCAAATTAGACATTTAGCTGTGATGGAGGAAGATATATTGTTAGGTGTTATTTCAATGCGNGATCTTTTCTATTCATTAAATTACTTAAATAAGCAGTGATAGTCCTTTTTGCATGTGTTGAAAATTCATGCAGAAGCCAGATAGCTGAAGCTCTAGCAAAAAAAATTTCTCCCCATAAATCTAATTTTTATAGTGCAGGATCTAAACCCAGTGGGATCATAAATCCGATGGCAATAAAATTGCTAAAGTCTCAAGGAGTTTATTTAACTGATCATAGATCAAAGGATGTTTCTGAATTTATAAATATCAAGATAGATTATTTAATTTTAATGGGCTGCGGAGATCAATGCCCTAATATAGTTGCCGAAGAGAGAATTGAATGGGATATTCCTGATCCTAAAGATATGGAAGAGCCTGAATTTCTTAATGTTATAGAGAATATAAGAGGTAAAGTTAAAAAATTAGTTAAAACTATCGATAACGAACATTCTCTCTAGAGAGTTGTTTTAGAGAGCTGACTCCCATCAATCTCATATCTCGCTCAATTTCTAATTTCATTAACTCTAAGGCTCTCTCAACCCCATCCTGTCCGGCTGCCGCCAAAGCGTATAAGTAGAATCTTCCTCCACCAACAGCTTTAGCTCCAAGTGAAAGTGCTTTCAACACATGAGTGCCCCTTTGTATACCGCTATCCATAATAACATCTATATCATCCCCCACTGCATCCACTATTTCTGCTAACTGATCAAAGGGAGACCTACTCCCATCTAACTGTCTTCCGCCATGATTAGATATGACAATACCTGTACATCCGATTTCAACGGCCTTTCTTGCATCTTCGACGCTCATGATCCCCTTTAGGCAAAATTGTCCATCCCAATATTCAACCATTCTTGAAACATCATCCCAATTTAAATTAGGATCAAGCATTTCGGTAAAGTATCTTCCAATGGAGATAGGCCCATCAGACATGTCTACATGNTCATCTAATTGAGGTAGAGAAAANTTCTCGTGAGTAAGGTAATTGAATGCCCACATTGGCTTAACCGCAAACTGGAAAATTCCATTCAAACTTAGTTTAAATGGTATAGAAAAGCCTGTTTTTAAATCTCTTTCTCTGTTTCCTCCTGTTATCGTATCAACAGTAAGCATCATGATATCAACATCCGCATTTTTTGCGTTTTCCAACATGACTTTATTGAGTTCTCTGTCTTTATGAAAGTAAAATTGATAACACTGGGGTCCTGGGTATCTCTTTCTTACATCAGCAAGGCTTACAGTCCCAAGAGAAGAAACACCAAATAAAGTTCCATATTTATCTGCTGCCGCAGCTACTGCATTTTCACCTTGATGATGGAATACTCTTTGTAAAGCTGTTGGTGAGCAATAAATTGGCATATCTAATTTCTTACCCAAAATTTCAACTGACATGTCAATATCCTGAACACCCCGCAATACATTAGGAACTAAATCGCAGTCATCAAAACTCTTTGTGTTCCTTTCATAAGTGCTCTCATCATCTGCAGCACCATCAATATAATTGAAAATCGGGCTAGGTAAACGTCTTCGGGCTAACTCTCTAAAGTCAGTAAAACTATGACAATCTTTCAAACGCATAACAATTTGAATGCTAAAACCTTTAAAAAGCTATTTGATTTCCTGAATATTATTTTTTACTTTCTTGAATGAGAGTAAAAGCCTTCATGGATTGATCGCCACCCTGATAGCAAAGGGTTGCATCTGTCATATCAGAAATTTGATCCCAGCCTGATTCAATATTTTCAGCCGTCAATTCATCACCAGTACCTAAATAGATACCTTTTGTTTCATGAATCATAACTCTAGTAAAGACACCAGCTCCTGCAGCGATGATTACACCTGTGGGTGCATCTTCAGAGACCATATAAGTTACGGCAGGAGTTACATATTCAGGTTTGATTTGTTCAATCACTTCCTCTGGCATTAGACTTTCAGTCATTCTTGTACCGGCTAGAGGTGCAAGAGTATTGCATTTAACATTATACTTAGCTCCTTCAAGTTTAAGTGTATTCATAAGGCCAACTACTCCCATCTTTGCAGATCCATAATTAGTTTGACCGAAGTTTCCATAAAGTCCACTCGATGAAGATGTCATTACTATTCTTCCATAGTTCTGCTCTTTCATGATTTCCCAAACTGCTTTTGTGCAGTTTACACTTCCCATAAGGTGAACTTCTAAAACCATTCTGAAATCTTGATCTTCAACTTTAGAAAAACTTTTATCCCTGAGAATACCTGCATTATTAACCAAGATGTCAATACGACCATAGGTGTCCATGACTTGGTCAACCATTGCTTTGACTTGTTCTGCATCAGTTACGCTAGCTCCATTAGCTATTGCTTCACCGCCAGCGGCTTTTATTTCCTCAACGACCATTTCTGCCGCAGAAGAAGAGCCATCATCTGATCCATCTACATTTCCACCTAAGTCATTAACAACAACTTTTGCACCTCTTCGTGCTAGGTCTAATGCATGACATTTTCCTAATCCTCCACCTGCACCAGTTACAATTGCAACACGATCATTAAATGTAATTGACATAATTTCTCCTCTTTATAAATTTAGGCGCACATATTAACTTAACCTAGTTTCTTTGTGAAAAGGCTTTTTCTATTCTATTTAAAGCTTCTTCTAATACAGACTTAGGACATCCAAAATTTAACCGCACATAGTTTTTATCTCCAAACCAAGCGCCATCGTAAACACCCACTCCTGCCTCTTCTATAAAAAAGTTTGCAGGATTATCTAATCCTGATTCGCTACAGTCTATCCATGCTAAAAATCCGGCTTCAGGACCCTTTAGAGATAGGCCGTCTATATTGTTTAATCTTTTCTGTAATAAATTTCTATTTGATTTCAAATACTGTAATAGTTCAAGGTACCATTCTTGAGCTGCACTATAAGCTGCTTCTGCAGCTACAAATGCAATATTATCTATATGGGCAACAATGCCTTTCGTATTCCTCTTAAAATCTTCTCTCAGCATTTCATTGGGTATGATAGCTGCTGCAATTGGAAATCCCGCAAGATTAAAAGTCTTGCAAGGTCCCATAATGGTAATAGAGTTGTTTTCATTGTATTTACTTAGACTTGCAAAAGGTATGTGTTTTAAACCTTCCTCTAAAATTAAATCAGAATGTATCTCATCGCTACAAACAATAATGTTCCTTTCTTCACAAACTTTAGAAAGTTCTTTTAACTCATTTTCACTGAAAACTGTTCCACCAGGATTTTGAGGGTTACATAGAAAAAATAATTTTGTATCTTCTGTTAAGAGCGTTTCTATAGCATCCATATCAAATTCAAGCCTTCCTTGAGAATCAAATAAATGTGTTTTGATAAATCCCCTTTCCATATTTTCGGGTGCTTCAGTAAAAGGAGCATAAATTGGAGAAGGCACCATAGCGATTTCTCCAGGTGCCAGAACAGTTTTACAAGTCACATTTAGACCCACTACTCCACCTGGAATCCAGACAACCCAATCCTTCTCTATAGACCATCCAGAATTATTTTTTACATTATTAACAAAAACTTCAGTCAAGTTACTAGGAATTTCAGAATAACCAAAAATTCCTTGAGCTATTCTTTCAGACATGACACTAGTGATCTCAGGAGGACAAATAAAATCCATATCTGCTATCCACATTGGTATGACGTCATCGTCAGAGAACTTCAACCACTTGGTACTGTAAGTTTCTTTTCTCGATATTATTTGGTCAAAATCATATTTCATGAACAAAAATCATATTACTCTAAATTTTGTTTGATACCTATTGCTCAGTACTGTTTCAGTGGTTAGACTGCGGGTCCCAATAATCTAAATTATGACAGATATTTCATACACAAACGTCAATGATAATACCCCAGTCTTAGTCGGGAACAGCCAACTCACTGACAAAAGAGGTATTAATGGTTTTAACTACTTAGAAATTCTTAAAGAAGTTTCTAAAAAAGCTATTCTAGATTGTGATGCTTCAATAAAACTCAATGAACATATCGATACCGTGGCAGTGATTAGATTTGTAGCAGATACTCCTCATAGAGACTCTGCAACTTCTAACTTGTGGGGTTATCCAAATATGCCAAGAAGTTTATCTAATGCATTGAACATTCCTAACCAAAATGAAATTTATACAACTACAGGTGGTAACTCTCCTCAATTAGCGCTAAATGAAGTAGCAAATAGAATTAAAGATAATCAAATTGAATGTGCTTTGTTAGCAGGAGGCGAAGCTCTTGATACTTTTGTAGGTAGATTGAAGGAAGGATTGGAAGTAAATTGGGCAGATGATCCAGGAGGGAGACCTGAATCAATAGGAAAGTCTTTAGATGGAACAAATGATCATGAGAAACTGCATGGATTATTTGATCCTTCGTCTGTCTATCCACTTTTTGCTAATTCACTAAGAGGTGCGAATCACCAAACTGTCGATGAACATATGCAAGATACAGGAATGCTCTTTGAAGAATTTTCACGAGTAGCTTCTAAAAACGAATTTGCATGGTTCCCAATTCATCGATCTGCTGAAGAAATTGCTGAGGTTAAACCTGAAAATAGAATGATTGGCCTTCCATACACCAAGTACATGAATTCTATAATGCGAGTAAATCAATCTTGTGCAATGGTCATGATGTCTGCTAAGAAGGCTAGAGAACTGGGTGTTCCAGAATCTAAATGGATATTCATGTATTCAGGAGCATGTTTAAATGATATTTGGAATGTTTCTGATAGAGTTGATTATCATTCCTCACCTGCTATCAAAGCTTGTACTGATAGCGTCTTTGATTTAGCAAACATTTCAATCAATCAAGTTGACTTTATAGATCTATATTCTTGCTTTCCCTCTGCAGTACAAATTGCTATGAAAGAACTATCCTTAGAGGCTAATGATCCAAGAGGCTTGACGGTTACCGGCGGACTTCCTTACTTCGGAGGTCCAGGAAATGCATATGTGATGAACTCAATTGCAACTTTGATGGACAAGTTGAGAGCAGAACCTGGAAAGTTTGGTTTAGCTACAGCAAATGGTTGGTATATAACAAAGCATGGTGCAGGTATATTCTCCTCAAAACCCTTTGAAGGCGAATGGAATCAAGTTGCTGAAACTTCTCATATACAAAAGGAGATTGATACAGCAGATAAACCAAATTTTATAGAGACTCCTCAAGGAGATTGTTCTATAGAAACTTATACAATTACTCATTCACGAAATGGTCCAGATAAAGGTATTGTCATAGGTCGTCTTAAAGACGGAAAAAGATTTATTGCAAATACTGAAAGGGATACCTCTACTTTAGAATACATGTGTCACGAAGAGATGCTAAATGCTCTTGGTACAGTTTCAAATGATGGAAAAAGAAATATTTTTAAGCCTAATTTATAAGGAGAAATAAATGAAAGAAATTAATGTTGCAGTTACAGGCGGAGCAGGACAGATAGCTTATTCACTCTTGCCCAGATTGATAAGTGGAGAAACTTTTGGGTCTGATACAAAAGTAAATTTAAGACTCATCGAAATACCTCAAGTTGTTGATAAGTTACAAGGCACAATTATGGAATTGATAGACTGTGGTTTTGAGCAAACAGGTGAGCTTATTGCTACCTCTGACATAAAAGAAGGAGTAAAGGATGCTGATTGGATTCTTTTGGTCGGGAGTATTCCGAGAGGGATTGTTATTGATGGGAAGAAAATTGAAGAGAGAAGTGATCTTCTAAAAATAAATGGTGGAATCTTTACAGATCAAGGATCAGCCATAGGAGAACTAGCTAAGTCAGATGCAAAAATATTAGTAGTAGGTAATCCAGCTAATACTAATGCACTTATTGGAATGCACTCAGCGAATAATTCTTCCCAGCAGTGGTTTGCTATGACTGCTCTTGATGCAAATAGAGCGAAAGCACAGCTAGCAGAGAAAGCAGCAGTAGAAATTTCATCTATAAAAAATATGATTATATGGGGTAATCATAGTCCTACCATGTATCCCGATCCTTATAATGCAACTATTAATGGTGTTAGTGCTGCTGAAGTTATTAATGACAACCTATGGCTCGAAGATAGTTATTTACCTTTGGTTCAACAAAGGGGTAAGGCCGTAATAGACGCCAGAGGAGCATCATCTGCTGCTTCCGCTGCTAATGCTGCGATAGATACGGTTAAAGCGGTAATCAACCCTACCAAAGAAGGTGACTGTTTTAGCGCGGCTGTTGTTAGTGATGGAAGTTATGGAATTCCAGNGGGATTAATATTTGGATTTCCTCTTAGAACCAATTCTACTGGAAAAATCGAGATAATTCAGGGGATAGAGCTGAATGAGTTTGCTCAAACCAAGATAAAAGTTACTACCGAAGAATTAGAGTCTGAAAGAGAAGCCGTTTCAGATCTAATAGACTAATTTTTTGGCTTCATTTGTGGGAATAGGAGTACATCTCTGATGGATTGAGCACCTGTAAGCAACATCACCAATCTATCAATGCCGATACCCACCCCTGCACAGGGAGGTAAGCCATACTCCAAAGCCTCGATGTAGTCAGAATCAAATTCCATGGCCTCTTCGTCACCTGCTGATTTTTGAGATACCTGATCTTGAAAACGTTCTGCCTGATCATCAGGATCATTCAGTTCCGAGAATCCATTAGCTATTTCCTTACCTCCAATAAATAACTCAAATCTATCTACTTCATCAGGGTTTTCATCTGAAGCTCTTGATAGAGGCGATACCTCTTTGGGATATCCAGTAATGAATGTTGGGTTAATTAATTCTGATTCAACAAGCTCTTCAAATAATCCAAATAAAATTTTTCCATTTGACAGATTTTCTATATCTTCAAGCTTATATTTTTTTCCTAAATCCAGAAGGAAACCTCTATCATCAAATGAAATGGGATCAATAGAAAGTTTCTTAGAAACTGTTTCTTTCAAACTAATTCTTTGAAATGGTTTAGAAAAATCATAGCTTATATTTTCAGTTTCCAATTTTGATGAGCCCAATACTTCTTCTGAAACAAATTTAAAAAGTCTCTCTAAAAAATCCATTTGATTATTAAAATCAGCGAAAGCGGTATAGTACTCTAGCATTGTAAATTCAGGATTATGTTTTGTAGATAGCCCTTCATTTCTAAAATTTCTATTTATTTCAAAAACTTTTTCCATTCCTCCTACCACAAGTCTCTTCAAATATAATTCAGGTGCTATACGCAAATAAAGATCCATATCCAATGCATTGTGATGAGTTGTAAATGGTTTAGCTGCTGCGCCACCTAGAATAGAGTGCATCATTGGAGTTTCTACCTCCAAATATTCATGACTTATAAAAAACTCCCTTATAGAGCTTATTATTTGACTCCTTTTCTTAAAAATTTCTAAGCTTTCTGAGTTTGTTATCAGATCTAAGTATCTTTTTCTATATCTTTGCTCTGTGTCAACTAATCCCGAATGTTTTTCAGGCAAAGGTCTTAAAGATTTGGTCAACATTTGTATTGAATCTGCATGAACAGTCAATTCTCCTGTTTTTGTGAGGAATAATTTGCCCTTTATTCCTACGATATCTCCTAGATCCCATGTTTTAAATTCATCATATTGACCTTCAGGAAGGTCATTTGATCGGATATAGGCTTGGATTTGTCCTTTCATATCTTGCAAAGTTATGAAACTGGCTTTACCCATAATCCTCTGCAGCATAATCCTGCCGGCAATAGCAACTTCGTGAGATTGTTCTTCTAACTCTTCTTTAGATGTTCCGTCAAATTGAATTTTTAAATCTTGAGATAAAGAATCTCTTCTAAAGGAATTTGTATAGGCAACTCCCCTCTCCCTTAGTGCATCGAGTTTTAATCTTCTCTGTTCAAGAAGCTCATTTTCCGTTAGTTTTTCTGTCATAGTTGATACTTTAACTAAATATTTTCTTTTAAGCTTGCTTCGATGAAA
>JGI26062J44793_1000111_pt1 | contig 11990 bp, 10 predicted proteins | sample MarorgKNORR_S2LV_3_FD_44793 | JGI IMG/M metagenome (IMG submission 44793)
ACTTACATGACACGTCTAGACCCTGTTGGAGGGTATCTAAAAGGTATATTTGGAGAGGAGCAGAAAAGCTTGTCAAATCATTTTTATTCTGCTATAATAAATAGTGTATTAGGACGACGGTTCTAATACTGGGAGTGACTGAATAAACTTACTGGCAACCGCTAGTTAAGGTGATGAGACACAGGTGGTGCTGCTGATGCGAGTCAGAATCGACTTACCAGTCGGGTCTCAGGCAAGGAAAGTAATTTTACACTGTAGTAATGCCCTTTCTTTTGTTGGTACACAGTAATCCAACCTCCCCCCTTTTTTGTCATGAATACACACAATACGTAAATACGAGGAATACACATGTCATTTAGTGCATTAAAGAAGTCTAATTTTCAAGACTTACTTTCTAAAGCAGAAAATCTCAACAAGACAGAAACAAAAGCAGGTCCTGATGAGCGTCTCTGGAAACCAGAGGTGGACAAAGCAGGAAATGGTTACGCTGTAATCAGATTTCTCCCTGCACCCGATGGAGAAGACCTTCCATGGGCACAAGTTTGGAGTCATGCCTTCCAAGGACCAGGTGGATGGTACATAGAGAACTCTCTTACAACTTTAGGTAAAAAAGATCCTGTTTCCGATCTCAACAGAGAACTATGGAACGCAGGAGCAGAAGGATCTCCACAAAGAGATCAGGCACGCAAGCAAAAGCGTAAGTTAAACTATTATAGCAACATCTACGTTGTAAAAGATAGTGCAAATCCTGCCAACGAAGGCAGAGTTTTCTTATACAGATATGGTAAGAAAATATTTGATAAGATTATGGAATCAATGCAACCCGCATTTGAAGATGAGACACCAGTAAATCCATTTGACTTCTGGAAAGGTGCAGACTTTAAGTTAAAGATCACTAGAGTCGCAGGATTCTGGAACTATGACAAGTCTGAGTTTGCAGAAACATCTGTATTAGGTGGTTTCAACGACAAAGAGTTGGAAGCATTATGGAAAGAAGAACATAGTCTAGCATCATTCACTGCTGATGATCAGTTTAAGTCCTATGAAGATCTTAAGTTTAGACTTGAGAGCACTTTAAAGGGTAACTATTCAAAACCAGTTGATGAAGAAACATTTGGTGAAGAAGTAGAATCTACTCCCGCACCTGTTGCTTCTGCTCCTGCATCAGTAAATGAAGAAACGGATACGTTATCGTACTTTGCTCAACTAGCAAAAGACGACTAAATAAAAAAGAGACCTTTCGTGCGGTCTCTACTATCGGAACTTACAGACTCCTTCGGGGGTCTTTTTTATTACATGTTTATATCTGACGTTCCACCCGCAGTTGTGGTTATTTTTCCTTTCTTCAATATCTCTCCATAAGTTGCTACAAAATCTTCTATTAAATCTGGTTTGACAACTTGTATTGCTTGTTTCCTAGAATTTATTTCTGTTTCGTACATTGCATTAGTTATTGATACTACTGGATTTGCAGTAACAGTAGTAGATCCATTGTAGTATGCTACTTGAAAGTTAGATGCTACAACTTTTCCTGCAGGAACGATAATGTTATTATTGGAATCTTTTACTTCTGTAGTTACATGATGTTTAGTTGCTTGTGCATTATCATATTTTTGATTTATAAAATCTTGTAGTTGTGTAACTGATCGTGGCCATTGTGCATAGTAATCAGTGATGTCATTAATTACAAGTATAGTCCAATTATAAAATGGATTGCTATACAACCTTACTGCAACATCTTCTGGTCTCTCTCCATCTCCTACTTGATCTTCTACAAATAAACTAACCTGTGCTTTATATTCAGTAAGAATTTGAGCACGTCTCCATATATTTTTGACTACTAGAAAATCTGGGTCAAGAGGTTTTGACGAGAAGTTGTATAGTAAGTCTGGTAATTTCCCTAACATTAGAATGATACCTCTCCAGTAAATGCTTTGTCTTGATCTGCAATAAATCCACCCTCTGATGTAGCAGTTGCATCTACTCCTGCAATAACCTTTGAGTTTCTCTTGTCTGTNTAAGAAGCACCTTCCATATCCACACGTGTAAGTTTTGTTGTCTCTTTGAAATTTAATTCCATTGTGACAATAGGAATCGTACCATCAAACACTGTTTGNAATTGACCAAATGGTGTTGTGTTTATAGTCAGTCCAGTCAATGCACATAGTTTTGTTCTAGGCATCATAGGATGTTGTATTGGATCTCCNATTACATTTCCGTCCTCATCACATTTTACAAACTTNGGAGTCAATACAAATACATCTGGGAATGTAAGCATGACTGCACTACCTCTACCAGATTTTGAGTTAGGGTGCATGCCACGTTTAAACCACTCTATTATTTCTATGACTCTATTGCTTTCTTTTTTATTTCTTGCTGCTAATTCAAATCTGAAACCAAACTCTCTACCTTGCATTCTTTCAAAGAACTGTATAGAGTTTTCGTTAGGTGCTAGTCCTGCTAATCCTGCAATGTTTTTTGGATTCAACGGACTATTTACTTTCATAGGATCAACAGCAGTCTTAACACCTTGTGCTGATCCTTGAATAATCTTAGTAAGATCGACTCCACCAACTTTAGCAACGTTACTTCCTGCACTTAGTTTTCCTGCAGCAAACTGCAAACCGCCACCGATAACTCCACCAGTTGCAGCAACTGCTGCAAACTTTCCTGCTTCATCTGCTGCAAGTGCTAGTGTTCCTAGTTTAAATTCGTTACTCCAATCTGCACCATACTTATATTGAAACTCATTAGGTAGTGGTAACATGCATCTAGATGACATCAAACCTTTATTTTTCTTATCTACTGCTTCTTTTTTCTTTTGTAAGAGTTGACCTACTGTTGTTACTTCACCGTTTTTTAATTTAACTCTTGTGTTTGGATCTACGTTTGGATCTGTAATATTAATTGTTCTACTACCAGAATATTTTTTCTTTGTTCCTCTAGAAGTTTCTCTTGTACTTATTAATCTACTCTCTGTTTTATATTCATTTAACGCATAGTCAGTAAAACTGTCTGTTGGAGCTCCAGATCCATATGCCTTTGCTAATGTATTTGCACCAGTTCTTACTACATCTGATATAACACTTCTATTATAAGATCCTAAAGCATCGTTAAATTGTTTAGCAACTGTTTTCTGTGCTTCATCATAACTATACTTCTCTATCTGCAAGAAAGAAGCATAAGGAATCGAGGAGAGACCAGTGGGATATTCAATTACTGTGTTTTGTTGTGACATTATCTATTGTAATGAAATTTTTCTAGAGGCAATGTACTTAATAATTGCACTTCACTTTCCTTTATTTCAAAAAAGATGCTATCAGCTCTTTTAGGTATATATTGACGTAAAGTTTTTTTAGGGAAACTCATACTATTTAGTGCCTTTAATCGAGCATTTGTTGTACGTATATAATGAATATTTGCACCAATTAGATTATTTTTCTTAAATTCCATAGCATATATGATAGGATATGCATCCCATTCCTTCAATTTGTCTGCAAATTTAGGATCGTATTCAAAGATATAAAACTTTCCTGCACTAGGTGACTCAGTAGCATCATCTAATAGTAGATTAAATACCTCGTCTCTAAGTTTGGAATTAGATATCTTACTTCCTTTTAGACTTTCTACCAGTCCATCGAATCTTGAGGTCTCGTTCTGTGATGACGACGAATTCTGCTCCATGATCTAATGCCCACTCCCTACCAACGATAAATTTTGCTTGATTGACTGCATACTCTTTACATTCTTTCAAATAAGTTTTGCTTCGTGGATTCTTAGGTTTCTCTGTTTGTCTCTTGGGTTTGACCTCAATTAAATATTTTTTTAACTTTCCGTCCTGAACTATTTCCCAATAGAAGTCAGGAAAATACCTATGAAACTTNCCATCTGTAGGCTTTNTATATGGTATAGCAATCTCTTCAGACCACCATCTTTTCACATTNGGATTGGCATCACACCACTTCATTACTTCATGTTCCCAACCAGAACGATACACAACCCCAGTGGGGTCACCCATGTATTTCCTATAGTTTTTCACTCTATACTTTCCTTTTTTAAAATTCAGCATAAATACATATAACAAACCATACGGTTATTTATGGCATCCGCAAGAGGACTACAGAATTTCATGCAGGCTATCGGCAAGTCTGGTGGTATCTCTGCGTCTAATTTATACCAGTTTTCTTTTCAACCAACACCAAGGTTAGAGAAATTTTTTAAAGATAATGTGTTTGATGAGTTTTTAAAACTAACAGATAATGGTGATACAATAAACTTACAGTTACTATGCAATGAGATACAGTTGCCAGGTGTGACATACTCAGCATTTGATGTTAAGTCAGTGCATAAAGGTATCACACAAAAGATGGCAACAGCAAAGGTATATAATGAATTAGATGTTAGTTTCTTTATGGATGGTACATCATTACCATTAAGATTTTTTAGAGCATGGCAAGACTTCACCTCAAATGGAGTTGGTGGTAATCCTGAGTTCTTCTATGACGATCAACCATATAAGAGAGCATTCGCATCTAATTACTATGAGGACTATGCATGTGATATGTTTATCAGTAAGTTAGAAAAATATAATTCACCTCAAGGAGAACCCAAAGACTTAGGGGGAGATAATGGAGACTACAAAAACCCATGGAATGCTAGACTTGTAAAAGCATATCCATACACTGTAGCATCAATACCATTCTCTGCAGGTCCTGCACAACTTGTTAAGGCAACTGTTGGGTTTTACTACGAGTATAGTCATTTAATGACCTTCAGTTGAGCTACTATATAATATACTGAAATTATAAATTATGGCATTACCTGAGATTGCAACGCCTATCTATACATTGACAGTCCCTTCTACAAAGAAGAGAGTAAAGTATAGACCATTCCTAGTCAAGGAACAAAAGTTATTAATATTGGCATTGGAGAACGATGACCAAGAACAAATATTAGACGCTATAACTAAGACTATCCAGAACTGTCTGCATACAAAAATCAAAGTAGAGGACATGGCACTGTTTGATATCGAGTACTTATTTTTACAGATACGTGCTAGATCAATCAGTGAGGAGATTGAGATGAAAGTTACGTGTGCTGATGATGGAGAGACTACTGTGGATGTAAAATTTATGGTAGATGATGTCAAAGTCAATTTCCCCAAAGGACATACTAACGTAATTAAAATAGATGATGATCTTACTGTCGAGATGAAGTATCCTGATCTAGATTACTTTACTAAGGTCAACTTCATAGGTGAAGAACCAGATGCATATGAGTTAGTCGCTAAATGTATCAAGAGAGTTTATGTGGGTGAAGATGATTACACTGCAGATTCTGTTGAGGAGTCAAAGAAGTGGGTAGAAGGATTAACCAATGCACAGTTTGATAAGATACAAGCATTTTTTGAGACCATGCCAACTCTTAAGCATGTATTGAAGGTCAAAAATCCTAAGACTAAAGTTGCAAATGAGGTAGTACTGGAAGGATTATCTGATTTTTTCGCATAGCCCTCTTCCACGAGGGCATCATGGTCTTCTACCAAACTAATTTTTCTCTCGTTCAACACCATAAATATAGCTTGACAGATATAGAAAATATGATCCCGTGGGAACGGGAAGTATATGTGAACATGTTAGCAACTCATCTCCAGAAGGAGAGAGATCGCATCGCTGAAGAAAACCGACGCTAATGGACACTTCCGTAATTACTAGTTTTTTCAAAAAGGCAGCAAAGAACCTTGCTGTTGGGATAGCTGGTGCAATTGAATCTAGTGACGATACAAAATTAGTTCCCGCTATAGCACCAATACCTGTAGAGGCTGTAGATAAATCATATGGAACGACAACACCTATAGAGAAACCAGAGAACGAAGACAAATATGAAGAAGTAGTACTAGAAGCAATAAAAGAAGTAGCACAACAGAGAAACTTACCATACGAAAAGAAACCAGAAGTTGCACTAGAGAAAGGTGGTATAGTTAAACGTGAGACTATTGCAAAGGTTGGTGAAAAAGAACCAGAGATTGTACAACCAGTCAAAGATTATGGTGAGTCAGTAGAACAGATATACAAACAAGGTGCATCATTAATAATAAGTTCATCATTAGGTTTCTTAAAAACACTACCTCCATCTCCTGCTAAAGCTAGTGTAATAGCAGAAGCAAATAGATTAAAAGGTATATTTGGAATAGCAGAGACACCAAAACCACAAGCAACTATTGGATTGAAAGCACCATTAGTATGGTGGGGTGGCAAAAAACAAACTGCAACTGGTGCACCAGTAACTAAAACTACAGAACAGACACCAGAGAAATCAACCAGATCATTCATGGGTAACCCTATGAGGATGCTAAAGAACCTTAAAAAGACTGGTAGTAAAGGTCTTAAGTTATTAAAAAAATATGGTGGAAAGGCAGGAAAAGGTATAAGAAAAGTAGCAGCATCAGGTACTAAGTTGGTGAAGGGTGCAAAGAAAGCATCAATGGCACTGTTAAAGAAAGGATCTAAGAAGATCGCTACTAAACTAGGTGGTAAGGCAGTAGCAAAAGTAGGTGCAAAAGCATTAGGTAAAGGGTTACTTAAGAAGATACCATTTGTAGGTCTTGGTGCAGGATTGTTATTTGCAGGACAACGACTGATGGCGGGCGACTTCAAGGGTGCTGCTCTTGAAGCTATGTCTGGTGCAGCATCTATGATACCTGGTGCAGGAACTGCTATATCCATAGGACTTGATGCAACACTTGCTGCTAAAGACATGGGCGTATTGCCAGGTCAAAAGAAAGCAGAAGACCAAGTTGGAGCAGCACCAGCTCCAGATCCTAGTAGGGATATGTATGGGAGACCGATCATCTTGAATCCACCGACTATGAAGGCATGGAAGAAGGCAGTAAATCGTGCAGCAAAAGATGGTATAAACTTGCCTATGAGTGTGTCATCTTCATATAGAAGTCCAGAACAGCAACAAGCATTGATAAATGCAGCTGAAGCGGGCGATGAGAACGCCATAAATCCTGCACCTGTAGGACAGTCACCACATGGACAAGGTTGGGCAATTGATATTGACTTCTACTCAAAAGCAAACGAATGGATGAGAGAGAAAGGTAAGAAGTTTGGGTTTGAATGGCAAGGTGAAGGAGATCCAGTACATTTTGATTATGAAAACAATGAGAAAAATGATAAGTGGTTGCAACCTGGTAAAAATAAATGGATCCCAAATATTGATCCTGTTACATCAGAAACAAAATCATCAGGTGCTGTTAAGACTGCATCTGGAACAGGTAGTGCAATATCAGCACCATCTGGATCTGGATCAAAAGAGACTTTAAATGAAGAACCAGTAACACAAGGATCAAAAGATTCATCAGGAAATGTGGTTGTTGCACCAAGAGTAGTTCCTGTTAATATGCCACCTAAAGAAGTTATAGTATATAAATGGATGGATCAACATGAGATAGACGAAGCAATAGAGTTGCAGATAGGTCCTATGGATAAAACTTCCAACTACGTTCTGAAGTACAAGTAACATGAAAGCATTACCTCCAGCTATGTCGAAACAGGGTGTTGGACTTTCCAAGTTCATCGCTAATCCTAGTGCCCTTACAAAGGCAATGGATCTTCCTGCGTCTAAACAGACCATTGATGTATCTGCAACTGATGTAACACCCAAACCAGTAGTAGCACCAAAGGCGTTACCAGCTGCAAATCTCGTACCAGACCCTGTAGCTGCATATGGTAAAGATGCTGAAGGTAATACAATATATGATAAGAAAGAAAGGATAAGACAATTCAAAGAAAATAGAGATAAAGCGAGAGGATTTGTATCACCTCCAAAAGAAGCAGGAGACATACCAAAGGTAGATAAGTTAGAAGATGCAGGAATAGGTGAGAAAGATGTCAAAGAAAAGGTCAAGAAAGATTTAGAAGATAATCTTGAAATAGATCCTAAGATGAAGAAGGCATTTATGGATGCCTTAGCACTCCCTGCTAAATCTGCTGCTGTTGCAATGACAGATTTATTAGAGAAGATTCCTGCACCAAGTAAGGAAGCATCTAAGATATTGAATAGAAATATATCTAAGATATCTAATTCATTCAAGTTAGGTGCTGCTAGTGCTGAAGTTGCTAACGATGAAGAAGATAACGATAAGAAAGATGATAAGAAGGGAGGAAGTGTTATTGGTGGTCTTCTTGCCAAGGCAATTAATTTTGTCAGGGGTAAAATGGGTGGTGGAGACTCAGGAGGTGGTGGAGATCAACCACAACTACCATCAGCACCACAACAGAATTTGTTACCAAGTGCATCGGGAGATCCTACATTTGGAAGACGTGCACCATATACAGGAACTGCTGATGGTATAGGCATGGGTGATGGCTCAGGCAGAGCTATGCAACCTATTAAGAAAACTAGATCAATGGCATCTAAGTTGTTTGGTCTAACACCTATGGGTATGGCATTCAATGCGGGCAAAGGTTTACTCAAGGGTGCAAAAGGATTAGCTGGTAAGATGGGTAAAGATGGACTAGGTGGTATAGCTAAGAAAGCATTTGCTATGACACCCATGGGTATGGGTTTGAAACTTGGTATGAAAGCATTCGGTGGTATCAAAAATATATTTGCACCAAAAACTGAACAGACAACTAACCTAACTGAACTGACTGATAAAACTATACAAGAGAATAGAGAGAGTGCTGACGCCAAGACACAGAAACAAATTGATGTCGCTGCAGGAACTGGTGCTGCTGTCGCTGCAGGTGCACCAAGTCCACCACCTATGCAACAAGAGGGTGGCGAACTTGCTCAACCAAAGATCAAAAAATCTGGATACCTCGATCTCTATAACAGGACTTCTCAATTCTAATGTCAGTTAATACTCAGTCAAATTTTAATCTTTACCAATTCTTCATTGCGGACTATCCTCCCATTGGAGTTAATCAAGTGTTGTATGTAAAATACACTGAGGATATCATGTCTGCTACTATGCTTATGGAAGTACAGGTTACAGATACTGAGACTGGTTTTATATCTGAACTAACAGGTATGGAGAACGTGTTTATTCGTATTGGAGACAGTGAAGGTGCAACTGAAATTGGAGGAGACTTTGTTATATACGATATACAAGATAGAAGAAATATAGGTGGTAAATCATCTGCAGTACTGATGATGTGTAGGGTTGATTTTTTAAACAACGCTGCTAACAAAATATCACGTAGATTTGGTAAAGGTTTAGGTAAAAAAATACATGAGGTAGTGAGAAAAGAAATAATGATAGACTTGATTGGTGTTGATGAATCTAAGTTATTAAACTTTGAACCATGTGTCAATAATTTCTCATTCGTATCACCGTACTGGAATCCATTTACTGCAATAAGATGGTTAGCTACCAAGGCAATACCAGCTGCAAAAGGTAGTGGTAAGAATGCAACTGCAGGATATGCTTTCTATGAGACAAGATCAGGATATAATTTTGTTTCATACGATTCATTTGCCAGTAAAGAACCAGTAGTGAGAATGGTTGTAGGACATGAGGGTGGAGAGTTAGAAGATGAAGAAGATACAGGTATCATTGCTTTAGATAAACTAACTATTGAAACGTCAGTTGATTTATTGAAAGGATTGAACTTAGGTTCATACTCTAGTAATGTGATGACATTAGATATAAAAGACATGAAATTTGAGCAACATCCTTTTAGCATCAATAAATATTATCAAGACGTTAGTGTAATGAACTCAAGGAGAGTACCAGAGTTTTACAAGGGATTTGATACCAACGTAACATATACTAGAATTATGTCCAAATTATCTGACTCTGCTTTGTTTACCGAAGGCACATATACACAGGGATTTACAAAGCAACTTTCACAATCCAGTTTAAGGGAAAAATTATTTTATGGTAAAAAAGTAGTTGTAGAGCTTGTTGCAGATTACTCACTAGAGATAGGTGAGGTAGTACAGTTAGATGTATATAAAGGTACGAGTGATCGAGAGCAAGACTTTGCAACCTCTGGTAAATATGTTATCGGTAGAGTTGAAAGAACATTCAAATCTAGTGAAGATAAAATGTCATCTAAAATCACATTATATACAGACTCAGATGGTGAGGAATCATAATGGAAAGTCTTGCTAATTTTATAGGTAGAGAAGGGTTCAACTGGTGGGTTGGACAGGTAGAGAATGATGGTGCAAAATTCTGGAATGCTGATCTAGATGGTGGTGCAGGAGATTTTGATTATGGAGATTGGGACTGGACTAATAAAGTTAAGGTTAGAATTATAGGATATCATACTCCAAATAGAAAAGAGTTACCTACCTCAGATCTACCATGGGCACAGGTATTGATGCCACCCATATACTCACAACGTTCTGGTATTGGATCAGTGCACCAATTACAACTTAACAGTTGGGTTGTTGGATTCTTCATGGATGGTACATCTGCACAGATTCCTATTGTCATGGGAACAATCAGTGATGAGAATCCTACTAGCAGTTATGGCGTAGCTGGTGGTAAAGAAGAAGGATTTGCAAGACTAGCATCAACTGACTATAAAAGGCGTGACCATACTGGTGATGGTAGTTCTGCAGCTAATACTGGTAGTACAGTTCAAACTAATGAAGAGACAGGTGTAGATGAAGCACCAACTAATAATGCAGGACATAAAACAGAAGAGGGAACAGAAGATAGTAAAAACGAACGTGGTGCAGCAAAAGAACAGAGTGAAAAGCAAAAGTTAGCAGACGAGAAACAAAAGGTAACAGTCCATGTTGGTAATGGTAAATGTGGATCAGAGACTGCTACTAAATTAGAAGCACCTATGGCAGAGTTTATGAAGTTTGCTCGTGGTATAGAGAAGAATGATATCAATCAATTTGTTAATAAATTAGATGGTGCTGTCGTTGATTTAGACTACGAAATTAATCTAGTACAACAACGCATACAAAAGAAACTAACTGGATTGACTGCTAATATCAAGGGTGTGGTCATGGAAGAAACCAACAAACTTGTACAAGAAGGTTTAGAAAAACTTAGTGTGCCAGATCCTGAGTTAGATGTTGCAGTCAGAGATCAATTAAAGAGTGTTGGAGATCTTGTTTCATGTTTATTCAAACAGTTAATAGATGAGTTAGGTGACTTTATAAAAGGACTATTGAAAGATCTAGTAGAAAATGTGTTAGACACTGCACTATGTCTTGTACAAAATATTCTTGGTGATATCATGAAGAAACTCATGGATGCTATCACGGGTGCATTGGGTATATTGAAAGGTATTACGGGTGCTATCAAAGGAGCAACAGAGAAGATACAAAACTTACTTAACAAGGTTGGTGATTTTATAGATCTATTTTGTGATGGAGAACTATCATGTGCTATTGGTGCATCAGTATTTGAGACTGGTCTTGGTGCAAAACCAAAAGGTCTTGAAGGAGCAGCAAAACAAATTGCACAATATAAAGTCAAACCTCCTAATGCTGTATCAATCGTTGGTAAGGGCATACCTATCAAAGGATTTGTTCCTGCAGTAGATCGTAATGGCGTGAAGAAAATATTTGACACTGCTAGTGGTGCACTTGTTGACCTTGAAAGTGCAGCTGGTGTAGCAACTGGACTGTAGCAACTGGACTATCACTCAAAAACTTTGATACACGAGGACCTTTAGAGAAATTTGAAGATCTTAATTTCTATGACTCATCTGGTAACGTAGCATCATCAGCAGTACAGTGTGCTAACTCTATATTAAACAAGAAACCATGCTTCCCAGAAATGGTATGGGATAACTTGCAGTCCACCAGTCCAATCAAAGCATTACCTATCGTTGATGANATAGGACAGATCCTTGGCGTATTGATGAGAAAGAAAGGATCAGGTGTTAGTGCAGAAGCAACAGTCAAAGCACAGTTTACATGNAACGAACCAGAAGGAAGCGGTGCTAANTTCAAACCAAATATTATAAATGGTAAGGTTGATTCTATTGAAGTTATAAATCCTGGCATAG
>JGI26062J44793_1000112_pt1 | contig 11973 bp, 9 predicted proteins | sample MarorgKNORR_S2LV_3_FD_44793 | JGI IMG/M metagenome (IMG submission 44793)
ACACCTGTAGACCGTTTAAAGCACCATTTAACATTGAATCCCATGAAGCCATGTTATTCCTCCTTGATTAGTTAATAACTAGTTAAAAAAAAGGCAAAAAACCTACAAACTAAATAGTTTTTTTGCCCCCATCATTAATCATGTCAATATGATTAAATCTTATAAAAAGTTGCCAAAATTTCATCTTATTTATAATTATAGTCTCTTTTTTTGGGGTAATCAACCTTTTTTAAACAATATGTATGAAATAAAAAAATGCCTTTTTTGTATCATTTTTTGTAAAACTTTAAAAAATGTCGGCAAAATCTAGTATTTCATATGATAATTATAGGCATTAACTTTTTTTGTGGAAAAAACATTAAAACCTATAATAGAAAAAATTCATGCTCGTGAGATTTTAGATTCAAGAGGTTTTCCAACTGTTGAGGTTGAGGTTACAGCTTCTGGACATACTGGATTATCTGCCGTGCCATCGGGAGCTTCAACAGGAGAATTTGAAGCCTTAGAGTTGCGTGATGTCGATTCTAGTAGATTTAATGGTAAGGGGGTATTAAGTGCTGTAAATAATGTAATAAATCACTTTGGACCAGCATTAATTGGTAAAGACGCTAGTGACCAAAAATCAATTGATGAGTTGCTTATAAATCTTGATGGATCTCCGAATAAAAGCACATACGGAGCAAATGCTAGCTTAGGAATTTCTATGGCTTGTGCTGTGGTTAGTGCATCTTTTTTTAATAAACCGCTATATGAATATTTAAATCCAAAGAGTAGCATCATGCCAATTCCAATGATTAATGTGTTAAATGGGGGAATGCATGCTGATCAAGGATCAGATCTTCAAGAAATTATGTTGTTTCCGCATGGAGCTGAAAGTTTTTCTAAGTCAATTCAAATGGGTTCGGAGGTTTTCCATTGCTTAAAAAATGAATTAAAAAGTCGTGGTCTAAATACCACAGTAGGAGATGAGGGTGGTTTTGCACCTGCTTTAAAGTCTAATGACCATGCCATTGAAATGCTGCTTAACTCTATTGAAAAAGCAGGTTTTGTAGTCGGAAAAGATATTTCGCTAGCGCTGGATGTCGCAGCATCAAGTTTTTATAAAGATGGTAAATATCACTTGAAAGTTGATGGAAGCATTCTAGGTACAGATGAGATGATTTCATTTTATGAGAACCTTATAAGTCAATATCCGATTGTTTCTATTGAGGATGGTTTAGATGAAAATGATTGGAGAGGGTGGACAAGCTTGAATAAGGTGCTAGGAGATAAAATTCAAATTGTAGGCGATGATTTAACAGTGACAAATCCTAAAAAATTACAAAAAGCTATAGATGAGAAATCTATTAATTCTATATTAATAAAATTAAATCAAATAGGTACTGTTTCTGAAACAATTGAATCAATTGAAATAGCAAAATCAAATGACTATAATTATATAATCTCTCATAGATCTGGGGAAACTGAAGATACTTTTATATCTGATTTATCGGTGGCTATGGGTGGTGGTCAAATTAAAACGGGTTCAGTTTGTCGATCAGACAGAACCGCCAAATATAATAGGCTTTTACGCATTGAAGAAATGCTGGAGTCTCCGACTTTTTGTAACAGCTTAAGTTTTATAAAATGAAATCAATTTTCTCACTAACTAATATGCTAATGGTAGCTATAATTGTTGGCTGTATATCTCTTATACTGTTTAGTGACAGAGGTTTAATTAATCTATGGTCATTAAAAAAAGAGAAGCTAGAAATTCAAAATGAAATAAATAATTTAAGAAATCAAATTGCTCTTCTAGAAAAAGAAGAAGAAAAGTTAAAATTTGATGAAAAGTATATTGAGAAAATTGCCCGCGAAAAATTTAAGATGGTTAAGCCCGGTGAAAGAGTTTTTAAAGTTTCTGAGCAGTAAATTTAATTAAATACATCTTTTGCTACCTTAAATGACTTTACATCTGGAAAATGGTATCTAACTAACTCAGACATAAATTGGGTCATTATTTTTTTATCATAATCTAAGTTTTTAATTATTTTATTTGGTGTAGAAAAATCTGTATTAAAAATATTATTTAGGTCGCTCAACAGGTTTTGATTTTTCTGTTCAAACCTTACAACTATTGGATGTTTTTTTGCATTTAAAATATCATAACCACTATTCTTAAGAAAGTGTAATACGAAATAATAAAATGCATTGTTTAAGTTTTTATTCTGATTATTAAAATAGTGCATAACTGCACTTAAAACTTTATAGATTTCTTTGTCAGGAATATCTTCATCAAACGTTTTGTCAATTATTTCGAGCATGGATGTACATAATACCGTTTTTTTAAGATCGGAACATATATCTGGCCAATCATTTAAGAGTTTGGCGCTGTAAACCGGGTGAATTTGTCTTTTTGGATAGTGCGAGTAATCAATTTGTACTTCATTTAGTTGTTGATATATCGCCTTATTAGGAGATTTTTGTCTCATTGCTGCTTTTACAATATATGTGGACTTACCTTTTTCTCTCGTAAAAAGCCTAATTATTAAACTTGACTCCTTGAAGATTGTTGTCTTTAGTACAAATGCGTGGGTTTTTATTTTCATTTCGGGGCTTCTATTTTACCCCAACCTGTATGTGTTAAGCTTCCAAAATATAAATCGCTTTCATATTGCTTAACACTCGTAATTGGAGAGTAGGCCTCTTCTGCTTTATATTGTAGGTTATGGACTACTTTACCGCCTTCATCTATGCCGAGAACATAAGAATGATTAAGTGGTTGCGGCTGTAATGATTCTGGAAGCCTTAAAACCATTTTCCTTAAAAATGGTTTATTCGATGACATTTCAACAAAATTGTTTCTTGGGTTAAATAGCGCAACCCAAAAAATACCTTCTTCGTTTGAAGATACATTATCAGGAAAACCGGGTAAGTTTTCTATAAAAATTTCTGAGGTTCCGGCTTTATCTCCTTTTAACCAATATTTTTGTATTCTATACATAAATGTTTCATTNACTAAAACAAAGGACTCATCGCTACTAAGCGCTACTCCGTTTGCAAAGTATAAGTCTTTTAATAGAGTTGTTGTTTTTTTGGTGGCTGGATCATAGACCAATAATCTTCCATTGGAGGAATGCTCAAAAAGCTCTAATCTATCACTGCCATACCCATACTTACTTGATGCATCTGAAAAATAAATTTTACCGTCGCTTGCGATGTCTAAATCATCTACAAACTTAAACGGAATATTGTCTGAGTCTGATTTAATTGACAAAGTACTAACTGTACCACTCATATCTATTAAAAGAAGGCCTTGAATGGCATCTGCAACGATTAAGTTGTCTTCTAAATCAAAAGCCATCCCAAGTGGCCTGCCTTCTGTATTAGAAAAAATGCCGTCACTACTCATTATTATGCCATTGTCATAGCCTACATAAATTTTACCATTTTTTAGGACAATATCTTCCGGGCCGCTGTATCCATCATTGGTCCAAAATATCTTTATGTCTTTTAATTTTTGATTCAAGGAGTATAAAGAATCTGCTCTACTGTCCCTCGGGCTTTCCCATGAGTTTGGCTCTACTGGGACTGGCCACACTAAGAAATAGATTATGATAACGGTAAGTAGAATTAAAATTGAGTTTGAAATATTAATAATGTTTTTCACTTCACTAGTAAGCCTTAGCAAAAACTACCAAATGCTTTGCCGTCTGCCCTGAGAAAATACACTTATTAGACGAATCTTCGTTATCTTCTAATATACAACGAATTGTTGCTTTGGTTTTTTCCTTTATTTGAAGTTCAGTGTCATCTGTCCCGTCCCAATATGCTTTGATAAATTGGTTGTCATTAGATAAGGTTTCTGTAAAATCAGCAAAAGTGTTTACTGTGCATGTATTATCATCCATAAAAGTTTTTGCGTCATTAAAAAGACTGTCTTGAATGTTTTGTAAAATAATAGGTATTTCATCAATTTTGTCGATTGGAACTTGTTGTTTTTCTGAATTATCTCTTCTACAAACAGTGACTTCCATATTTTCAAACTCTTTTAATCCTATTTCAATTCTTATAGGCACTCCTTTAAGCTCCCACTTATTAAATTTAAATCCTGGGCTTTCATTATGATCATCAATAAAAGTTCTAACATTTTGACCAACAAGACCCTGGTTAACCCTATCAACAAAGCTAGTGAATTCTTCTTGTTTTTCATTTTTGGGGTTTATTGGAATAATAACAACTTGAGTTGGAGCAATTTTTGGTGGAATTTTTAATCCTTTGTCATCCCCATGAACCATTATTAATGCGCCTACCATCCTTGTACTAACTCCCCAGCTTGTGGCATAAACTGGAAGCTCTTTGTTATCCTTGCTTTGAAATTTTACATCAAATGCCGAGCCAAAGTTTGTTCCTAGGTAGTGAGAAGTCCCAGCTTGTAAAGCTTTTTTGTCTCTCATCATAGTTTCGATTGAAAAAGTTTCATCTGCGCCAGCAAACCTTTCAAGATTAGATTTTCTTCCAATCATCGTTGGAATAGCAAGGTATTCCTCAAATAATTTGCGATAGATATCAACAATTAATAGTGTTTCTTCCATTGCTTCTTCTTTTGTGGCATGAGCTGTGTGTCCTTCTTGCCACAAAAACTCAGAAGTTCTTAGAAATAACCTGGTTCTCATTTCCCAGCGAACAACATTTGCCCACTGATTAACCTTTAAGGGAAGGTCTCTATAAGATGTAATCCATTTTTTGAACATATGCCAAATAATTGTTTCTGAAGTCGGTCTTACAATTATTTCTTCTTCTAACTTAGAGTCTGGGTCTACTGTTAAGGATCCGTCTTCTGATATAAGCTTTGAGTGCGTAACTACGGCACATTCTTTAGCGAATCCCTCAACATGTTTTGCTTCTTTTTCTAAAAAACTTTTTGGAATAAAAAGAGGGAAGTATGCATTTTCATGTCCACTATCAATAATCATTTGATTTAAACTATTTCTAATATTTGTCCACAAGGAAAAGCCATATGGTTTTACAACCATCGTTCCTTTCACTGGTCCATAATCAGCTAAATCAGCATCAAGTATAACATCTGTGTACCATTTAGAAAAATTTTCACTTTGTTTTGTAATTTTGGCCATTTACTATCGCTTTAATATGTTATAAAGTAGAGTTAATTTATAGAAAATCCAATACAATGAAAAAAGCTATATTTTCTACAGAAATTTCACTCCTCAGAAGCACAATGCAACGTCTTTTACGAAGACGCGCTCACACCAATATATCTAAAATATTGCGTAAAACTCACCAAGCAGATGTAGCGCTAATAATGAGGAGCTTAAGTCAGTATGATCAAAAAAAGATTTTTAGCTTATGTCCTACCTCTCTTCATAAAGCAAGGCTTTTAGAAGAATTAGATGATTCATTAATAGAAAAAGTACTTGAACATGAAAGTGAAAAAAATATTTCAAAAATATTTAGGTATCTTGATACAAACGACCAGGCGACCATTATTGGAATGTTTCCAGACAGTAAGCAACAAGAAATTTTGACCAAAATTGAAGTAGATGANAAGGATGATGTTGAAGAAATAATGTCTTATCCTGACGANAGTGCAGGTAGTGTTATGACAAAAGAAACNTTTACATTAAATCAAAACACCACTGTTAAAGAAAGTATTAAAAAACTTCAGTCTTTCCCTGAAAACGATAAGATTTTTTATCTTTATGTTTTAGATAATAAAGAAAAATTAGTTGGTGTTGTTTCGTTAAGAACTCTAGTTACCTCAAAGAACTCTAAAAAATTGAAAGAAATAATGATTAAAGATATTCAAGCTGCTACAACAAGCACCGATCAAGAAGAGGTTGCAAAAAAAGTTGCGCAATATAACTATCTTGCTCTTCCTGTTGTTAATAGACAAAATAAATTTTTAGGAATTGTTACTATTGATGACGTTGTTGACATTATTAGGGAGGAAGCTTCTGAAGATTTCTTACAAATGGCTGGTGTTGGAAAAGATAGAGAAATTTTACTTAAATCTCCTATTGAAAATGCACAATCTAGGGCTCCTTGGATACTTGCAAGCCTAATAGGCGGTATTTGCGCCGCTGGTATAATAAGCTACTTCAACTCATTACTAGAACAAATCATTGTTTTGGCCGCTTTTATTCCCGTAATCATTGGTGTTGGTGGCAATGTAGGCACACAATCTTCTACTATTGTTGTGCGGGGGTTAGCGACTGGAAGAGTAGATGCAGCCAATACATTTCCTCTTATTTTAAAAGAGCTTCTTGTTGGAAGTATTTTAGGGGTTGCTTATGGTTTGGTTGTTGGATTTGCTGCAGAATATATTACAGGAATCGATATGTCTAATTTAGGCCTTGTAATAGGTTTAAGTATATTTTGTTCAATGACTATTGCCACAGCAGTGGGAGCAAGCGTTCCAATTGTTTTAAAAAAACTTGGTTTTGATCCTGCGATATCGACAGGACCGTTTGTAACAACAGCAATTGATATAATAGGAGTAGCATTATACTTCGTTATAGCATCAACAATTTTAATAAATTGATAAGAATCGTATACATTTTTGCTTTTCTTTTTTGCCAATTATTAGCAAACAATAAAATTGAGTCTTCGGTTTCGTTTGAATATTGGATAAATGAAGATCTAAGGTTGTTTGTATTTCAAGACGTTATAGACATCGAAATTGAAGATGATNTTATTGAAATATCAGCNTCTGATTGGTTTGGAGAAATNTTGTTAAATGAAAGTATTGAATATGAAAATCAAAGCTTTATTCCNAACAACCTGNTTACATCAATANTATCTTTTCAATCCATTACAAAAGAAGATGAGTGGCTTTATGATTTTACCTTNCTTGATGGAGAAAANGTTGCTGTACGCTATCTTTTTAGCAAAGAGGTGGAAGATTTAAGACTTTATAGACTAGATATNAAGCAAATAGATAAAGGTGATGTAGATAATAAAATAAATAGTGTAATTTTAGATAGTGATGTTATAATGATTTGGACGGACTTGAATAAAAGTATTTGTAAGGTTGGTTTTGTATATAAAAANTCTACTTATGTGGTTGAAAAAAATGAAGATTAAACATTTATATATAGCAAGTATTGTNTTTTTAGGCGCTTGTGCAGCTCCAACATCTAGCTATGANCTTTTAAATGAAAAAAAGGATAAAGATGGATATATCTTCTATCAAAATGAACAAACTTATCTACATGTAGATGANTTAAAAGATAAGTTAATTCTTCCTGCAGAAGGATATGTAGTGCCTGAGTATCTAAATCTGTTGCCAAACGCAAAAAGNGAGTATAGGTCAGGTCATCATATGGGTGTAGACTTTTCTGCCCCATTCAATCATCCAATAAGGGCTGTTTATGATGGGGTTATAGTAAGAAGTANCGGTTACCAAAAAGACGTTGATATAGATACCTACAATTCCTTTTTAGAAATATCGGCAAAAGTTGGTAAAACTCCGGAAGATATATATAATTTTATATTATTAGGTAAGTCTGTTGTCATTGATCACGGCTATAGCTTAACAACAAAATTTAGAACAATTACAGTCTATTCTCACCTTTCATCTATTCCAGATGATATAATAGCTGGCTCTGTGGTAGCACAGGGGGATGTAATTGGTTTTTCAGGCAATACTGGCACTTCTTCAGGTGCGCTTCAAAATAAAAAAGGGGCACACTTACATTGGGAAATATTTTTTGACGACTCTAAGGGAAGATATTTTATAGGACAGAATATTCCTAATGAGTTACTAAAAAATAATATCGATTTATTATTTGAACAGTAACGAAAAAGGGCTCATTTCTGAGCCCTTTAACTTATTTCATTTTCTAAACTATATGAACAGCTTTAGAAATCAAATGTGACCTGCATAGTACTGTGATCATCAAAGTACTCATTAGCAGTTCTCATAGCGTATGAAACATGCATCATGTAATCACCTACAGGAATAGTTACTCCAGCACCCATTGATAGGCCCCAGAATGTACCACTCCATTCATCCCAGTCAGCATCTGAAAGACCAGTTGGTTTTTCTTCATCTCCAATAGTCATTGTAGTTGCTGCACCAAACCATGATGAACCTAACACATATTTAGCTCCAAGAGCCATTGTGTTAGACTGGTATGAGTGATTAGTGAAAGTTGCGCTTACATCTAAATTGTTTAATAAAGAGTAAGTTGCAGAAAGATCTAGACTTGTTGGTAACGCGAAGTTATCAGCAATTATTCTAAATGTCTCTGATGATGATCCTGACTCAGAATCTGAAGGAACCATGTCCTGATCTAAGTTAATACCATCATAGTGCATTCTACTTCCAACATTTTTCATTGCTACACCAAATGTTAATGGCTGGTTTGGAAAACGATATTGTACTCCAACATCCAATGCCATACCTGTAGCAGATGTTTCTTCAATAGTTTCGGAAACTAATTTTCCTGCGAAACCTACATTAACACGATCAGAAAATGCTCTAGCAAATCCTGCGGTTGCTGTGAAGAAACTTGGGGAGAATGTCTGTCCGTCACCTTCAGGTGCGAAAGCAGTAGTTTTTGGAATGTCTCCGAAATCAAGAGATTTAATTGTCATACCAAAAGTACCGGTTTCTCCCATTGCCATAACCATACCTGCATACATTACGTCAATATCAGCAATGTATGAGGTGGTTGAAACTGTTCCTTGTAACCCAGAGTTGTGTCTAGCTAAACCAGCTACATTAGTAAATAATGCATCTACTCCAGCTACCGTACCAACGTTTGTTCCGCTAAGTGCGACTGTTTCAGTACCGACTGGAATTAGAAGCTGTGAGGCACCAGCAGTACCTTGTGATCTTACTGTACCAGCGGTTAAAGCTGAAACTAACACTGCGCATCCAAGGAAGATTTTAAATGTATTTTTCATTTTCATATTCTCCTTATCCTAGTAAACGTCGAGACGTTGTTCTGGTTGAATTACAGCTAACTTGAGGATTTTATCTCCTCTGTTAGTCTCTACGTGCGCTAGATACATTCCACTAGCAACTGGAAGTTCGAAGTTGTTCTTCATGTCCCAATATGTATGCTGTGAACCTGCATCNTTGTGCTTAAGTGTTCTTACAAGAGTTCCATCTAGAGCAAAGATTCTAATTGTTGCAGGACCTTCTGTTGGAAGGTGACTGAACATAACTCTTCTATCTAGAGCGTCTCTTTCTTCAGGATTATATCCATAATATGGATTTGGCCATACAGTAATTCTTTCTGGATCATAATCATTTGAAACCATTTCTAAGCCAGCTGTTGAGAAGGTAAATGTATCAGCTGAAGAATTTGGTTTACTCATTTCCCAGACAACAGAACTAGCTGTTGAATAGCCACTACCCCATGCTGCGTGTCCAGCCTGAGTAGGAAGCACATTAGACCCTAAATAATCAGTGAATAATGTCGCTGTCATGTATGGATATGTAATTGTTGCTCCACTTGTTGTGTAATTATCACAAACGTAAGCCCAACCACAACCTCCTGATGTAATTAAATCATCATCTGCGATGTATTGTGCTTCTTTAGCAGGATCATATGGTGAAGCAATATGACCTACAAATGCATAAATAGGCTCCCATGCTGGTGCACCATAAATTGGTCCAGCCCAGTCACCGTTTGCAAAACTACCTTCATAGTCAAGGTTACGGTCATAGTCCCAATATCCAGAATATATTTGCTCTTTTTGACCAGTAGCAAAATTATGTCTGTATGTTGAGAATGGAACATAACTGTTTACCCATTCATAAATGTAGTCCCATCCAAGTGATGGAGTGCTAAAGTCAAGCTCTACATCGTCTGACTCCCAATAGTTAAATCTATCGAAGTCACGATTATACGGAGCTGAATAGTGTAAACCAGCTCTGTTTTCAATAATATAACCTGTACGTCCTAAACTAGCCCATGGTACATATGAAACCGCAGGGTCTCTTAATACACCATTTTCTTTCCAGCCGTGGTCCCACTCACTTACAGATAATAGGTCTTCTTGAGGACCATTAACCTGTACTTGGAAACCTTCAACAACTGGAGTTCCACCCGGACCAACTTCTAAACCGGTAGCAGTATTAACACCACCAACAACAGGGTTGTTAGCAACTAATACATTACCATCAGTAACGTTAGTCAGAGTCCAGTTTACCGCAGCAGTTCCATCAGGCATCACATCGTCAAAAGTAACTGAGTAATCATCCCCAGTTAATTGTGATGGATCCACAACAATCATATCCACAGAACCCTGTGAAGGACCGTCATGAGCTGCTGATACAACATCACCGGCAGAAGCAGTTGCTTCTCCTGCTGACATTGTATTTGGAACTTCAGGTCTTACAGTTAAATATACAGGGCTACTTTCCAATGTTTTTGGAATACCGTCTGCATTATAACCGTATGCTGTTACAGCATAATAATATGCTCTGTTTGTAATCAGTTTTGAATTACCACTTAATCCATCAGTACTAATTGCGTGGAATTGTGCTAATCCGCTGTCTGATCCAAACTGCGTTCTAATACTAATATTTTCTCCAAGCTCAGCATTAAATACAGTATCATAAATTTCAGTAACTCCATTTACGACATCGTAAGTTGCTAATCTTTTCTTCGCTCCAGCACCAGATGCAGTTTCATATTGATACACATTGTATCCCTCAAACACAAAGTCTGTTGGGTTACCTGCTGCATCAAGATCAACTTCACTAGTTGCTACGTAATCTTCAGCAGTATCATCCCAAACCAAAATAACTTGGTCTGCAAATGCACTTGCTGTTACGTTTGGTGAAGGTGGAGAATCTGGCAATGCAAAGTCAATGTCATATGCTGTTTGAGCAAGAGCATCAACTTCTTTTAAATATGCCACAGATGATAAAGCGTCACCACCAGCTGCGTGGAAAATACCAAACACAACTTCTTGTGAGTCTCCAGCCGCCATAGTAAACGGACCNACACTCATTAGGAAACGTCTGTCAGCAGATGCTGCATAGTTACCATCAACTGGATTCGCTGTACTGTGACCAGCTGCATCGTTAGGATCTCCATAGAAACAGAATTTCTGATCATATAGGTCTCCTGCAATCTCAGCTGGATATGCACTACCATCTTTTCTTAAACCTTGTAAGTAAAAGTATCCTTCAGTTTCATCTGAAGGGTCAGTGTAAGTCGCATCACCATTAATGTAGAATGCGAAAGATGACATTTTAAGGTTTTTCATACCTGGGTGACGAGTACCAAACATCTTAGCACCTTCAGCTGGACATACTGCTTCTGAATCACCGTCTTCACAAGGAACCATAGGTCCTTGGAAGAAGTCATATCCAGCAGCAGGAGTACCAATATCTAAAGTACCATACTGTGAGTCTACCCCATCATTCCATACATATCCCATACCTAGATCTACGTCACAACCAACAAAGTCGTCACCAGCATACCCTAGGTCAGGGTCGGACCATAGTCCCATATATGTATCTACCAAGTCATCTGAACCATAATTAATAACAAGCTGTTTTAAAAACACCATGTCACCAAAAACGTCAGGTCTATCAAATCCAAACATAGTTGTTTGAATTTCTACATTTAATGGAGATGTACCAAAATTTAGCTTATACGCTGGATCACCATCATTACTAACAAACCAAAGTACTTGGTCTCCTAGAAACTCAGGATGATCAGGACCGCCTGGAAGTGGAGAGTAAACTCCATCACCATCAACGTCCACCCAAGGTGCACCAAAATCAACTGGCCATTCTTGGAAGTCAGCAAAATCTAAAGGAGAAGCTAACATACTCTTCTCAACTTTATAGATTCTGTGAACCGCAGCTAGCGGGTCACCGCCCCATGGGCCTGGACCCATATCTTGTGTATAATCTCCAACGATAGTTCGAATAGATCCGTTCACTGTCGCTCCCATCCACAATGCAGATTGGAAGATTGAGTGTACACCCGTACCCTTAGGCCA